>OLWW01000901.1_pt1 | contig 14726 bp, 9 predicted proteins | sample 1673991 | NCBI WGS metagenome assembly OLWW01 (sample SAMEA103958136, study PRJEB25191) | human gut metagenome
GATGGCCGTTCAGGTTGCCGTCCTGCGGCACTCCTAATTTCATGCGGCCGGCATTCAATAAGGTATTGAATGTGCCGTGTACAATGCCTTGCGGACCGATGTACATCCATCCGCCTGCTGTCATCTGACCGTAATTGGCAACGCCCATCTGTGCAGCAATTTCCCAGTCACGCTGGTTGTCGAACATGCCTACCATCATGGAATTAGTAATAATAACACGCGGTGCTTCGGGCTTTGACTTGAACAGACCAAGGGGATGTCCGCTTTCCACTACCAAAGTCTGTTCGTCAGTCATTACTTCCAGATATTGTTTAATGAGCCGGTATTGCATCCAGTTTTGGCATACTTGTCCTGTTTCACCGTAAGTGACCAGTTCGTAAGGATACAAGGCAATATCAAACGAAAGGTTGTTGTCTATCATTACTTGAAATGCTTTTCCTTCGATGCAGTTTCCTTTATATTCGTCAATAGGCTTTGCTTTCAAATCGCCTTGCGGCCGGAAACGGTAGCCATAGATTTTTCCCCGGGTAAGCAGTTCATCCATAAATTCCGGGGCGAGTCGGGCGTGAAGTTCTTCGGGAATGTAACGCAGTGCATTCCTCAGTGCGGTTTCTGTTTGTGCCGGTGTCAGACGATAACCTCTGTCGGGCGCACGGCGGATGCCTTCCACAAAAGTAGGATAGGCAGGAAGTTCGTTAGATAAGGTGACAGTCATAGCATTCAGGTGTTTTGTCACAAAGATAGTAAAACAACTGAGATACTATGAATTAATGGATATGTTTAGTGACATAAAGTAAATAAATTCTATCTAATAGACTGTCGCTTTTTAGAAATATAGCCATAGCAGGTACTATGGGAGGTTTTTTGGATTTGTTTTAAGTTGATTATTATTCAAGACTATAAGAAGTCGGATAGTGATAGATGGCGTTTACAGGTATAGTGTCTTTCATAGTACATAGATTTAGTCGTTATACATTTGGAAAACACGCCGGGCCATTTCTTTCATTTCTTGGCGTAAGGTGTCTGGAGCTATAACCTCAACACTGTCGCCAAAGGAACGTAGAAGCGAACGTAATTCATAGTTGTCTTGTACCTTCAGTCGAACCTCCCATTTACCGTCGGCTTGTTTGCTGTTTAGTACTGATTGAGACTCATGCAGCGGCTTTGTTGTAATGTAATTCCACGCCTTGTCGGTAACGTGCAGAATAACATTTTCCACGGGTGCGCCTTCAAGCACGGAAACGCCCACCACGTCACTAAAGAACTCTTCGAAATCAAAGTCATCGTCTAGGGGTTCAAACACTTTGGTCGTTTCCTTTATCTCTTTAATTCGGTCTATCGCATAGTTGGACATTTTGTCAAAGTCCTTGCGTTTCGCTATCAAGAACCAACGATTGTTGTACTGTTTCAAATGATAAGGGCTCACCACAACTGTTCTAACATCTTTACCAAACGGATGGTAACTTATTTCTATTACTTTCTTTGCTACAATAGCTTCAAATATAGGCTTGTACCACTTGTCTATACCTGTAAGGTATTGGTTGTGCTGGAAGCTAACTGCCTTTAGAGTTGCACTACCTAGTTTTGAAGTTGTATAAAGTTTCTTTTCCAGATCGTCCAGCCAGTCGAACTGAGGAATTCCTTCAAAGCGTTTCATGATGGCGGCAGCCTCAAGTATGCAATCCATTTCTTCTTGAGAAGGACCCGCTTCGGCCATTGTTTTTGAGTCGACTGCGTAGCGGTAATATTTTTTATGACCGTCTTGGATTCTGTCGATAGTGACTCCGTACATCAGTTCCATGTCGTTCATATCGTCAAAGATTTGACGACGTTGTACTCCTTCGGCACCTTTTGAACCGCTATCACCATTCTGGCGTTCAAGTGCCATACGACAAGCCTCAATGAGGTCGTTCATGTAATATTTCCTAGTTCTACTACTAAAGCATTTATCCAAAGCTCTGTATCGAACAATCGCATTTTTATTTGTTGCCATCTTTTTTGTTTAAACTAGTTTCCAGGCTTATTCCTTATAGTTAATTTCGTCGATGATTTTACCGAATTTCTCTGCGGTTTCCTTGATATCGGTGAACTCAGAGAGTTTTATGCCGCTCAAGCCAATGCTTGTCCACTCGCTGAGATCATCAGCGAAAACGCCTTTGTTCATGCGGCTTAGATAGTTTTCAGATAAACCGCTAGGCATATTTTTCAGATCCATCATGCCGATACGCTGTACGAAGTGTGCGTAGTCGCCATCGATGATGATGTTCTTGTGTGCTGCCATTTTGTAAATTGATATCCAATGACGCTTTTTGGTGAATAGCGGAGTGTAACTTTGTGCTTTCAGAATACTGCGCTTCAAGAGGTCCATCTTTTCTGCCTCGTTCATCTTGTCAATAGGATGATCCGCTACCTTTTGGTCTTTAGAATCATCTCTGCCCAAATCAGCCATTGTAGTCATTTTATAAGGGATTATAGGAGTGGAAGGACATACATCAGGAGCAGTAACTCCCGAATTGTCAAGTTCACAACCTGCCATTTCCAAGTCTGTAATGCTGACCATTACGGCATAGATATACATGCTGACCACCATGTGGATGGCTGGAGCAACCTCTGCATCGGGTAGTTCCGGAGCAAGGTGAACGTTCTCGTTTCTCCACTTTGAAATGCACTTATAGTAGGTTTCAAAAGTGTTCAACTTCGGATTTTTGCCATGATTATAATAGAGGTTATCTATTTCATGGAAAGTCTTTACGATGGCCACCCAACCATCTGTACCTTTGGTAGACACAAAGAGTTCTCCCTCTTTCAAGTAATAGAGTTTGCGGAGGAATGCCTCATACTTAGGCAACAATGCTCCGAATATCACTTTCAAGTCTACCGGCTCGTTCTCGCCACGATAGAACTTGTTCAGTTGATTTGGAATCATGGTGTTCAGCCCATCCAAGTTCTTTACAGTGTGGGTCTTCAAGATGGCGAAAAGACAATCGAGCACTTCTTCAAGTTCACGATAGCCATGCCCGCAGAGTTCACTGAAAGTATCTTCAAGTTTCTCAAACATCACATCTTTAAGCAACTCCTCATTATATTCAAGCACCTTACCTGTATGGAAACTTTGCCCCAGGAAGGTTACTAGCATGTTTAAGAATTCCTCATTGAAAGCTTGATTGCTATTGAGCAGTTTTTTCAAATTAATATACTTGCCTAACTGTGTCGCGACTTTTTTGTTGAACTCCTTTTCTACCATCTTCAACAGGCTGGAGTGGGAGTTTTCTGCGCTGAATGCTTGCTTCACGTTCGGGTCATTCCTCAACTGACGCAGCAACTCAAGGATTATTTGGTCATTCTCGTTGAGGAAACCTTCATAAGGCTCATTTATCATGTGGATGAGATGATCGAGATTGTCAAACTCCTTCTCCCCACCGCTAATGCTGGCAGTACTTGGAGGTGTCAGTTTGCCACCTTCTCCCTCTAATGTGATACAGCCCTGTTCTGCTAATTGAATACGATACTTGTCAAGGTCAATCTTTTCCAAGATGTCCAGTGGCAAAGTCTCCTTGGTATAAGGCAGATATTTGTAGTAGAGCTTGCAGAACATGTAGAAACGTTCCAAGTCAGGGTCAAGGAATTTCATTAGCTGAGCAAGCAATCCGTACTGGCGGATGTAACGGTTCACCTCTTTGCGGATGAGTTCCTGTTCTTCTTCAGGTAAAGGCTTCACATATTCGTTTACCAGTTGTCCTAAGATAGATGGAATGCCGACTATCTGTTGTTCATCTCCGCATAGCAATAAGGTTACAACCTTATCTACATCGCTCTGTGTAAAGAGTTTCCTGCGCTCAATGTCATTCTTATATTCATAGATGTTTGATGGGTTGTAGTTTCCTTGTAACCATGTGGCATCGTAATAGTCTTCGAACGCTGCCTTTATGTCCTCGTGTTTGTTTACGAAGTCGATAATCAGGGTATCTTGCTTGTCGGGATGACAGCGGTTCAAACGACTTAGTGTTTGGATGCACTGCACACCGCCTAACTTCCTGTCTACAAACATGGTATGGAGTAAAGGCTGGTCGAATCCGGTCTGGAACTTATCGGCTACGACCAAGAATCTTTGATTAGGCTGTTTGAATTCAACGGCAATGCCATTGTCTTTGATTCCGAAGCCGTTTATTTTTTCCTCGGTATATTTGTTACCATTGATTTCTACTTCACCGCTGAATGCTACAAGGGCTTTTACCTCGCCATTGTACTTCTCTTTCAACCGGCGTGTGATGGCTTGGTGGAACAATATGGCGTTGGCGCGGCTGGAAGTCACTACAATGGCTTTTGCCTGCCCTTTCATCTTTTGGGCAGAGTGCTGCATGAAGTAGTCTACCATCATATTGGCTTTGTAGTTGATGACGTATGGGTGCTGGTTCACATATTGCATCATCAAGCGGAGTGCATTCTGCTTTTCGTATTCAGGTGTGTCTTCAGGAAGATCTACCTTACTTACCAGCTCAAACATGGTTTGGAAGGTGGTATAGTTTTTCAGCACGTCAAGGATAAAGCCTTCCTCAATGGCTTGTTTCATGGAATAGGTGTCGAATGCCTTTCCGTTACGGCCATAGAGTGCAAAAGTCTGTGACTTTGGCGTGGCTGTGAAAGCAAAGTAACTGATATGACCGCTATTGATGCTGCGGGCAGCTTGCAGTTCGGCCAACATTTGGTCTTGCATATTGTTCTCGGCTTCACGACTCTCAATACCGAACTCTTCTACCGTTTCGCGAAGCTCACTCTTGTCGGTGAGAACTTGACGCACATCGTGCGACGCTTGCTTGCCAAAGGCTGTATGCGCCTCGTCTATGATGACAGCAAAGTGTGAACCGGCAGCCTCCTTCAACTTAGGTAATGCAAAGCTGAACTTTTGTTCAGTGGAGATGATGATGCGGTGGCCGCCTTCTGCTAATGCTTTTGCCAGATTACGTGAACCTTTGCGGATGTCTTTTACAGTACCGGCTACTTCTTCCATTCCCTTTATTTCATCGGCAATGTTCCGGTCGAGTACAATACGGTCGGTTATCATGATAACCGAATCGAACACCGGGGTGTTATCTGCATTCTGAAGGTTTGCCAGTTGGAAGGCCAGCCATGACATGCTCTTTGTTTTGCCTGAACCTGCTGAGTGCTGCACAAGATAGGTTTGACCTACGCCTTTCTCTCGCACGTCGCTAATGATATTACGAACGCAACGCAATTGGTGATAGCGGGGGAATATATAGAACGGTTCACCTTTCTTAGGTGTAATGCGTTTAATGAAATGCTGAATGAGATTTAGTAAAGAATCAGCTTGTAACACTTCTTTCCACATATAGCAGGTCGGATAATCTCCCTCTACTTGTGGATTCACTGTTTCCTTGTTGAATGGGAGGAACTGTGTATTATTGCCGGCCAGCTTGGTGGTCATCATCACCCGGTTGTTATCCATGGCGAAGTGAACCAGACAGGTGCGAAGCATACGGTTTTGTGGGTGACGGTTGGTCTGATATTGGTGCATGGCGTTCACCACAGTCTGACCGGTAGCTTCGTTCTTCAACTCCAGAGTAATGATAGGCAGACCGTTTAACAGGATGCAGAGGTCGAGTTCATTCTCCTTATCGAAGCCCAGGGTGCTGTACTTCATCTGACGAACCACGCTGAAGATATTTTTCTGGTAGAGGTGGTCGGCATCATCATCGAGAGTCATCTCCGGTTTGAAAGCCGCCAATCGGATGCGTCGACCTTGCAGCATGAAGCCGTTTTTCAACAGTGACAGCAAACTCTCACCACGATTAATTTTCGTATTGATGGTTTCAATCACAATGTTGAGCGCATCTTGTTCGTCTGCAAAACCTTGATTAATAAGTTTCTGCCATATAGGTTGCTCGCGTAAGAATTGTAAAAGCATATCTGAGTCCACCAACTTTTGAATATTGAAATCCTTTGGTGTGCGTTGATTGTACATCTTGCTTCCTGCAAGGTATTCTGCCATATGTTTCTCAAAGAGAGTTTCGTTTAGTAGTTCAAACATATCGGTTCATATTTTTCGTTTTATGATTGCAAAGCTCGTGTATAACCGTGCAGTGTTTCCGCACAATTTACTCTTCTATTGCATTTTCTATGTCTTCAATACTTGGCAGTTTCTCTGCCAGTGTCTTTTTCAGTACTTCATCAAGTTCATAGGTTGCTACTCCCAACGGGCGGTCAATGCCTTCAAAAGCCCACTTTACCACGGTCTCGTTTTTCGACTTGCATACCAGCAATCCTATACTGGGGTTGTCATTGTCATCTTTTAAAAGATGGTCTGCCGCCGATACATAGAAGTTGAGTTTACCAGCAAACTCAGGTTCAAATTCCACGACTTTAAGCTCAAGCACGACATAGCATTTCAGTTTTGTATGATAGAATACCATATCCGGAAAGTAGCTGGTTCCACCAGGCATACGGAGTTCCATCTGGCTCCCAACGTATGCAAAACCTGTACCTAATTCTAGCAGAAACCGACGGATATTGTGTTCTAAGGCTTCTTCAAGCATGTGTTCATTATATGGTTCTCGCAACGTAAGGAAATCAAAGTTATAAGGGTCTTTCAATATTTCTTGTGCCAGTTCATCTTGCGGTTGTGGCAACTTGTTGTTGAAATTGGTTTGCGCTCTTCCTCGTCTTTCATAAAGGCCTGCTTTCTGCATATTCATCAGGGTGGCGCGACTCCAGTTGCCGGCAATCACTTCGTTTATATAGAACAATGCTTCGTCCACGCTCTTACTCTTGGCCATGATTTCAATGTGATGTCCCCAAGGCACAAGAGCGAATTTTTGTGGCATGGATAATTCGCCAACAAGTTGTTGGCAAATTGACTCATCATCACTTGTATAGAATCTGAACCACTGTGCCGCATATCGCAAGTTGGTGTATGACAATCCTTTCATATCAGGAAACTCATCTCGCAAATCAAAGCTGAGCTGTTGCAAAACACCACTTCCCCATGCTTGTTCCGCTTTCATCTTTACAATGTCACGACCTAAGCTCCAATAGAATTCCAGCAGTGTACCGTTTACTTTGATGGCTGCTTTTATCTGACTGTTTCGCAAACGAGATTTGATATCGGCAAACCATTGCTTATATTCTGCGGTTATGGCAAATTTATCTCGCTTTACGAAATGAGGTTTTTCTTCCTTGTTATTGCTTGCTTTCATGGTCTTATATTCTATAATGTATCAGCTTACTTTAATCTTGCCTGTCACTACATTGGTGATAAGGCTTTGTTTCAGTTCTTGAAGGTAAGCAATTTTTTTCTTTTGGGTAGCGACAATGTGGTCTATCTTTGAACATTTTATGTCTAAGTATGTGCTAATCTCTTTCTGCTCGGACATAGGAGGTAAGAGAATATTTACTTGTGACATGATTCCTTGAGTTATACTATAGACTTTTATACCACTTACTCTACAACGAATTTGTGAACGCCATACATTTGACCTAAATAAATAAGCTAAGTATTTGCAATCTCTTTCTCTTGTTTTATATATAATGGTATGATAACCAGCATAAATAGGATTTGTTGTATCATTATAAACACAATTTCCACACCCTTCTAAATCTTCTGAAGTATCTGCAAAAATAAAATCTCCTTGTTTTACCAAAGCGGAATCTCCATTTTTTAGCAAGTTCCCTTGGGATAAATCTTATTCCTTCTTCAAAAAATCGTACACTCTTATTTTCTTTTGAGTGGATTTGACCATAGCTTATTACAGGAACACCAGTTGCTGTTAAGTCTGCTTTTGAAAATGTAAGTCCTTTGTGTAATTTGCCATAATATTTAAAAGGCATAATTTCCCAATGTTCCGGGACCTTGCCAATCCATTTCACTCCACTATCTTTGAGTGGTGCATTGGGATTCAGTCCTCGTGTCACGGCACGAGTAATAAGTGATTGTTTAAGTTCACCAAGATATTCTATTTTCTTTTCTGCCTTAGCAATCATTTGGTCCATCTTTTCCGTCTTGGCATCCAAGTAGTCTGCAATGGCTTGTTGTTCGAAAGGAGGGGGAAGAAAATACCGCATTGACATTATGAAGTTTGAAGAAACGCGAGGCATTTTTGTGCCAAATGTAGAGCCATCGGCTTCTTTTGTGAAACCATCAGAAAGCATAACATATCTTATATAAGAAGCAGAGTTTGTATTCTTTGCTCTAAATACAAAAAAATCTCCAACAGCATTGCCATTAAAAGTAGATAACCACACTTTTTTTAAATAGGGGCGTAATTTCCCATAGATAACATCCCCTACGTCAAAAGCAATGCCATTTCCCTCAAATTCTGAATTCGTTTCGATGAATTTTCCTGTCGCACATTCAATATTTTCTAAGCCTATTTTATTTTCTGAGAGTGAAGTCTGTGTCTGTAGGCTTATAAAATCTTTGAAACGGCATATTTCCCAGTGTTTTGGCACCTTACCCAGCCACTTTACTCCGCTGACTTTATATTCTTCGTAAGTTTTCATGATAGCTTTTAATCATTAATCAGTGATTGTATGCTCTGTTCCTCATCTTCTTCGAGAGCCCGAATATCCGCAAGGATATCCTCTACTGAACGCAGCGGCTGATATTCATAAAACAGTTTTGAAATGGGGAACTCGCAACCTATCTTGTCTTTCTCTCTATCCATCCATGCATCAGGAGCAAAGCGAAGCACCTCGTTTTGAAAATACTCTTGAATATCCGTCTTGAATGGAATCGATTCATAGTCACGCAAATTAGTGTCAGCTACCAAGTCGCTGCTATCATCAAGTGGTATGACATGAACCTCGGGAGCTGTTTCAGACACTTCACCAAAGAAGGTGCGACAATCTTTGATAAGTTTTGCGGTAGTCTTTATCTTCTTCGACTCCAAGTAAGCAAAGAACTCAGCATCGGTGCGTTCTGTATCAATATCGTCCAATGCAACGATGTTTGCCAAAGCTTCGCTCCGCTTCTTTTCATCGAGCGCAGCATACTTTGTCTTCACATCCTTATATATAAGACGAAGAGGGCGTTCAACAGTAATGTAAGTGTAGAAGAAATCATCCTTATCCATAAGTTTTGCATTGTCGCAAGTCTCAAAAGCATGGTAGATACGACATATTTCATTTCGACCATAATCGCTGACCAAGATATTCTTCATACCGAGGTTCTTGCGCATAGGCTGGACGTACTCGTCTTTTGCTGCATTTATCAGTAACACTTTATTCTTGTGGCTTTCGGGCTTCTTGTTATCAAATATCCAAAGATAGGTAGCGATACCTGTGCCATAGAACAAACCGCCGGGCAAAGCAATGATAGCGTCAAGTAAGTCATTGTCAAGCATGTGCTTGCGAATATTGCTCCAACCGGAACCTGCACCACCGTTAAACAGTGGTGAGCCATTAGAGAGGATGCCTACGCGACTGCCTTTGGGATCCATCTTATGAAGCATGTGCAAGGTGAATAGTAACTGGCCGTCGCTCTTGTCGGGCAGTCCCGGAGCGAAACGACTGTTTTTATCTTCCGCTTCGGCAGAAACAGAATCGTATTCACGTTTCCAGTCCACGCCGTACGGAGGGTTCGCCAGCATAAAGTTGAACTTTTGATCGCGGAATTCATCGATGAGAAGGGTATCACCTACAGCGATACCCTTTGCCTCGTCACCCTTCATGATAATATCACTCTTGCAGAGTGCGTATGTTTTGTCGTTTAATTCCTGACCAAACAGGTTGACGGTTACATCCACTCTACGCTCCTTCGCCGTTTCCTCTATAGTATCTTTGGTCAACGTCAGGATGCCGCCCGTACCACAGCAGGGGTCATACACAGAGATTATCTTACCATCTTGGTAAATCTTATCTTCTTGACCGAGCAGAGTAATCTCTGTCATCAAGCGAACGATGTCGCGAGGAGTATAGAATTGACCGGCGCCGATACCTACAGACTCTTTTGCATAACGAATGACAATTTCGAAGACAGTACCCATCATGTGGTTGTCTACTTTGTCGGGACTGAGGTCGATGTTCAGCACAAAAGCTTTAGTCACTTGAAGCAGAAGATTCTTTCGGGCAAGGTTTAAGAAGATATCGCTCAGGCTCGCATTTTCACCTTTACCGGTGAAGTTTTTCAGAATTTCACGGATGTTCGGACTGAAGCCTTCAAGATAGGTCTTGAAGTTATTTGTCAGGTCGGCGGGAACTGTTATCAACTTAGAGAGTGACAGACCGCTCGTATTGTAGAATTTGTAGCCGGCAGCATCCATGAGCATCGGCATCATATTGTCGATATCTTCTTGTGAGGTCTGACCAAGTTCTTCCAGTTGCTTCATGTTAGCTGCCACACGGCTTTCTGAACCTACAAGTACGCAGTCCAGACGGCGGAGGAGAGTGAACGGAAGAATTACATCCTCCACGTCCTTATTGTCATATACATTGCGAAGGAGTTCCTTCACGTTCCATATCATCTGGCCTAATTCTTCTGCTGTCATATTGTTTTTTTCATTGTTCGTTTCTTAGTCATATTGCATATAGTCTTTTACTTAAATGCAAAAATAGTGGATTATTCTCAAATTCTTTTCTTGTTGACTAAAAATCTGTTTCCGTTTACTAGTGTCTTATTCCAAGCCGCTTCTTGGATATAGCTAAGGCTTTTCATACGGATGATTAAGCCTTTCTATACTGAATACTACTACGTCCCACTATAGCAGGATATACGTCCCACTGCAATAGGACGTACGTCCTGCTACGGTGGAACGTACGTCCTGCCGTAGTGGGACGTAGTAAATGTCTGTAAAAAACGCCTTAATGGTAGGGAAGAAAACGCTTAATGCTGCGGAAGGAAGATGGTATGCCTGTGATAGGGCTTCAGGGTATCAGCAACGAACTGTCGCCATAGCTTAGGAACCTGAAATCATGCTCCAAGGCATAATCATAAATCTTTCGCCAGTCTCCTTTCACAAAAGCAGAAACCAATAGCAGTAATGTGCTTTGCGGTTGGTGGAAATTGGTAACCATCTTTTTCACTATCTTGTATTCGTAGCCCGGAGCAATGATGATTTGCGTACTGGTGTGCAATGTTTCCATGTGGTGACGGTTCAGATAATCGAGTATATGCTGTAAAGCCTGTATAGTGCCGATGCCATTTTTCTCTTCGTAAGGCATCCATTGCTGCACGTGCAGTTCTTCCTGGTTGGCATCGGGATTGCGGCTGATAGCTACTCCTATATAATACAGGCTTTCCAAAGTTCTCACCGAAGTGGTTCCTACGGCAATGGCATGCCCTCCGTGTGCAATCAGTTTCTCAATGGTCCGTTTGTTGACGGAGATGTATTCCGTATGCATTTCGTGTCCTTCTATTTCTTCACTTTTCACGGGCTTGAAGGTGCCTGCGCCTACATGCAAGGTCAGTTCTTCGCGGTCGATACCGTGGGCATCCAATGCTTGCAATACGCGTTCGGTGAAGTGCAGTCCGGCGGTGGGGGCGGCTACCGACCCTTTTATTTTGGAATAGACCGTCTGATAAGTTTCTTTATCGCTTTCTTGTGTGTCCCGGTTGAGGTAGGGAGGAATAGGCAGTTCGCCCACCACTTCCAGCAGGTCGGCAAAGGTGATGCTGTCATCATTCCATTCAAAATCTACCCAATGGCTTGTGCCGCGACATTCACCGCGTGTGGCAGTCAGTGTCACCTGTTTCCCTTTCACGTCTACCATGCGGCTCAGTGCTCCTTCTTTCCATTTCTTCAGATTGCCAATCATGCAGAGCCAGCTGCATTTTTTCGTTTGCTGGAAGGACAGTACATAATCGTTCGGCTGTATCGGCTCCAGACAGAACACTTCAATCAGAGCTCCCGTTTCCTTGCGAAAGTGCAGGCGTGCCTGAATCACCTTTGTATTGTTGAATATCATCAGTTCGCCCTGCTCCAGATATTCAGGCAGCGCAGTGAATGTATCTTCGCTTACTTCGCCGTGGCGGTATACCAACAGCTTGGATTGGTCACGTACTGCCAGCGGAAACTTCGCAATCCGTTCATCGGGCAGCGGGTAATTGTATTCGCTTATTTTGATATGTTTTGTATCTTCCATTTGATTTCGTTTCATAATTTGCGCAAAAGTACCGATGTTTGCTCTGTACATTGTATATCAGTTTTTTATTTTTTTATGTAACCAAACTCGTACGTGCATGTTTCTCATCGAACCTGACAAAGGTAACAATTATTTTTTATCTGATTCATCCTCCTTTCATTTTTTATCCTTTTCAATTCTTCTCAAATCCTTATATTATGAGAAAAGAGGATCTACCGGGGTAACCCTGTTTCAGATGATGGGCGGGATATTTATTTGAAGGTGATGAAATCGGAAGTAATTATAGTGGTGGATGTAATCGGCACTGATGGTATTCACCGAACGGTTGTTTGTTGGGCGGTGCAAAATCGGGAAAAGTCGTAAAATCCTATTTTTTTTCGTCTAAAAATGTATCTTTGCGCCTGATATGGCAACAAAAAGAGTGCTTGTAGATAGGAATTTTGGCCGCGTCATTATGCGTACACACCGTTTGGCATGTCATTTATCATGTTATCAGATGATGTAACCATTTCATTTACCGGGCTATGTATTGTTGCATGAATTTTCCCATACCCGTGGAATGAACTTCACAAGTTCAATACGGATTTTTAAGTTAAATGCTATAATCTACTACGATGGAACATGTAATTTATATTTCTGATGAAACACCGTATTAGAGTTACTGATTTTTATTGTTTATAACTTTAATGATGGCTATGGAAAAACTTATTATAGAGCAGTTGAAGCAAGGAAACGAAGATGCTTTTAAATACATATATAAACAGCATTATGTATTGCTTTGCCGTTTTGCGAACCAAATGTTGGCTGATGCTGCTCTGGCTGAGGAAATAGTGGATGATGTGATTTTTTATTTGTGGGAGCACCGGGACGATATTGAAATTGAATATTCAATTCGTGCATACCTTATGCGTGCCGTCCGTAATCGTTGTTTGAATGAGCTGAATTCGTTAAGGAGGCGGGAGGAACTTTTGGTTTCTTCATTTTTTCTTCCGGAAAATATGGAATTTCTGGATCGGGTTTTTGTCGAAGATGAGCATCCTTTGGGTTATTTATTGGAGCAGGAATTGGAAAGTGAACTGATTCGGAATATTGAAGAACTTCCTTTAGAATGTCGAACGGTGTTCAAAAAGAATCGTTTTGAACAGAAAAAATACGAAGAAATAGCAATAGAACTTAATATCTCGGTAAACACGGTTAAATACCACATGAAGAAAGCATTATCCTGTCTTCAGCAACGGATGGAAAAGTACCTGAAACTACTTGTTCTCTATGTTTTTTTAGGAAATTGAAAAAAAACTTCATTTTGACTACCCTTTAAAACTTATTTTTTGCCTTATATAATAACAGCACTTAATATATGCAGATGAAAGAAGAATATAACGATATAGACGGATTGATTACATCTTATTTATCAGGGAATTTGGATAAAGCCTCTTTTTCCGAGTTGCAGAAATGGACTATGGAATCGGAAGCTAACCGTATTTATGTTCGGAATAAGTTAGAACTTTGGTTTTCTTCGGGAGTATCGGGAAGTGTTGAACCATTTGATGAAGATGCGGCTTTTACTTTGTTTCAGCAGCGGGCAGCTATATTCCCGAAAAAAGAAAAGCCGGCAAGACGTTCTTTCTCTTGGAAAATGTTATATCGTGTGGCTGCTGTGCTTTTGGTATTATTAGTTCCTTTTGCCACTTATTATCAGGGAAAACATACTGTAAAACAGAACTTTTCGGATATAGCGGTGGAAGCTTCATTGGGTACACATACAAAATTAAATTTGCCTGATGGAAGTTTGGTTTGGTTAAATGCCGGTTCTAAAGTTACTTATTCTCAGGGATTTGGTGTAGATGACCGTAAGTTGACATTGGAAGGAGAAGGCTATTTTGAGGTTGCCCACAATGAGAAAGTACCCTTTGAGGTTTGTACCAAAGAGGTGAATCTCCGTGTATTGGGAACAAAATTCAATTTTAAGAACTATTCCAATGACGAGGAGGTGATGATTAGTTTGGTAGAAGGAAAGGTAGCACTGCAGAATGGGATAAAAGCGATGGAGGAACTTTATTTGGAACCGAATGAACGGATGGTGCTGAATAAATTGACTGGCGAAATGGTTAAATCGAAAGCGAATGTAGAGTATGCAAATATTTGGAGAGATAATAAACTGTTTTTTGATGAAGAGTTGTTAGAGGATATTGCAAAAAAACTGATGCGAAGTTATGATGTGCGTATTGAAGTTGCGGATTCACTGCGGGATAGACGTTTTTATGGTGATTTTATGATAAATAAAAATACCATTGAAGAGGTGCTTGAAACCATAGCTTCTACCAGCAGGATGAATTACCGATACGAAAATGGAAAGTATATACTTTATTAATATATTGTAGAACCTAAAAATCTAAATTTATGAAGCAAATAATTTCTACCGGTTGATGTGTAAAGTAGGAGATGCTTGATATAAAAAAGGAGGATGCGGCCACACCCTCCCGATTAAATCAAATCAAGTATTCTTTTCAAAAACACTTGTTGAGTTAAAGAAGTAGCAAATATAGTAAATCTTTAATTCTTATAACCTTATTCTAATTTATTTATTTTAAAAATCAGAAGAATTATGAGATGTTTTGATAAGGCTATTTTAG
>OLWW01000903.1_pt1 | contig 14635 bp, 7 predicted proteins | sample 1673991 | NCBI WGS metagenome assembly OLWW01 (sample SAMEA103958136, study PRJEB25191) | human gut metagenome
AAAAAATAGCAAAAATGCAGGTTTCTTCAGTTTCTAAAGCCTTGGAAGGTGCAGCAGCAGGTGTACAAGTAATCAACACCAGTGGGCACAGCCTGGAGAAAATGCTAAAATAAGAATCCGTGGTATTGGCTCTTTTAGCGCATCATCGGCTCCTTTATACGTAGTTGATGGTATGCCTTATGACGAAGAGTCGGTTAATGCATTAAATCCTGCCGATATTGAAAGTATGTCTATATTAAAAGATGCTGCATCTGCAGCCCTTTATGGCTCACGTGCAGCAAATGGTGTTGTGATGATTACTACTAAAAAAGGTATGGTAGATAAATCCAAAGTTACTCTTGATGCACGCTGGGGAGTAAATACTCGTGGTGTTCCAGAATATGATATCATGAAAGATCAAAGAGAATACGTACTAACAGCTTGGAATACTTTGAAAAATCAATCTACAGGTGCAGAAGCTTCCGAAGAATTAATAGGTAGCATTGGATACAATCCATTCATCGGTGTAGCTAATAATGCCATGGTTTCAGCAGATGGCGTAGTTAGTTCTGCGGCTCTACGCCATAATGACGATTGGGCTGATGCCGCATTACATAATGGTATGCGTCAGGAATATAATTTGAGTCTGCAAGGTGGTAACGCTAAGACAACTCATTTTTTATCATTGGGATATTTGAAAGATGAAGGAATCTTAAGACATACTGACTTTGAACGTATTTCAGCACGTGCCAATATTAATCATACTGTAAATAAGTTTATTGATATCAATGGTAATTTGGCTTACGCAAGAGCGGAAAAAAATGCAGGCCAGTCACAAAATGCTAGTTTGTCTAATTACTCTAATGCCTTTATGTTCACTCAGCAAATCGCTCCTATTTATCCTGTATATGCGTATGACGAAAACGGAAATCGCATATATGACGAAGAAGGCAACACTGTTTATGATTTTGGTGATGGTACATACAGTACACGTATGGGCGGTTTCAGTAATCAAAATGTTGCAGCTAATTCTGGGTTGGATGTGCATCAGACTTTGAATGACAATTTTAATGGCCGTGGTACTATTAACATTAATATTATTGATGGTTTAAAAGCGACTGCTAACATTGGTTATGATTTAATGAATCAAATCCGTACAGATCACATGAATCAGTTATATGGGGATGCTGCTAATGTGAATGGTCGTACTTATAAATATAATCAACGTATTGAATCGTTTACAGCAAATCAACTTTTAACTTATAGTAAAGCATTTGGCCATCATAATATTGACATAATGGCTGGTCACGAATCTTATTCATATACACTGAAATATCAGTATACTCATAAATACAATTTTTATACTATTGGAAATCCTGAGTTCAACAATGCCATAACTATGAGTGATATGAATTCATATACACAAGAACATAGTATGGAAAGTTTCTTTGGTCGTGTAAACTATGATTTTGATAACAAATATTATCTATCTGCAAGTATTCGTTCAGATGAATCTTCCAAATTCCATCCTGATCACCGCCGTGGTACTTTTTGGTCTGTCGGAGGTTCTTGGAGATTAACACAGGAAGAGTTTTTGAAAGATGTGGAATGGTTGTCTAATCTTAAACTAAAAGCAAGTTATGGAACACAAGGTAATGATGGAATTCTTGATATAAATGGTTATGTAGTCTATCAACCATATCTGAAGCAATATTCTGTAACCAATAATAACGGAGATTTCTCTGTAGTCGAAACTTATCGTGGAAATAAAGATTTGACTTGGGAAAAAAGCAAAAATTTAAATATCGGTTTGGAAGCTGCTTTTCTTAATAACCGTTTGAAACTAGAAACTGAATATTTCTTGAAGAAGACTTCGGATATGTTGTACAATATGCCTTATCCTATTTCTTCTGGAATTTCTTACGTTCCAATGAACCTGTTGGATATGCAGAATAAGGGGATTGAATTTACTATTTCTGCCACCCCAATTCAAACAAAAGATTTTATATGGAATTTATCTTTTAACGGTACACATTATAGCAACAAGATTTTGAATCTTCCAGAAGACAAAAGAGAGAATGGAATTATTCATGGTACTGCTTCTTTGTTCCGCTTAATGGAAGGAGGGTCTATTTATGATCTTTATACCTATGAATACGCAGGTGTTAATCCAGAAACAGGAGCAGCACAATGGTATATGGATGAGAAAGATGCTAATGGCAAGGTGACCGGAAGGACCGTAACCGAAGACTATACTCAGGCAAGCAAATATGAATTAGGTTCTACTTTGCCCGATTTCCAAGGAGGTTTTTCAACTGATTTTGCATACAAAGGAATCGATCTTTCTATAGCTACAAACTTTCAAATTGGTGGAAAGATATATGACAGCATGTATTCTTCTTTCATGCATGCGGGAAGCAATATTGGCAGTAACTGGCACAAGGATATCTTGAATGCTTGGACTCCGGAAAATAAAAATACAAATGTGCCTATAATGGATGGTGCACAAAATAGTAATAGCCAATCTTCACGTTTCTTGATAAATGCATCATTCTTTAACATCCGTAACATTTCATTAGGATATACTTTCCCGAAAGAATGGATGAAAGCAATATCAGCAAGCAGTGCACGTATTTACGTATCTGCCGATAATGTAGCTTTATTCTCTAAACGTAAAGGTATGGACCCACGCCAATATGCTTATGGATATTCGGCTGCTAATTATTCTGCGATTCGTACTTTATCATTCGGCATTAATTTGAACTTTTAAAAGAATAGAATTATGAAATATACAAAATATTTAGCAATATTGGCTGCAGCGTTTATGATGGGATCTTGTAGCGATGACTTTTTGGACAAGGAACCTTCAGAAAATGCATCAGAAGACCAAATTAAAGATTTGCTTGATAAAGATCCTACAGCTATTCAAGCATATATTACAGGATATTACAAAAATATGTTTTCTCCGGAAGCACAGCAAAGTCATGATGATTTCGGATTAAAGGCATTTGAATTGGCTACAGATTTGATGGGAGATGATATGGCGTATATGACTTCACACTTCTTCGTATATGATTATCTGCTTGACAACCGTGCTTCAAGTTATCGTCGTACTACCACTTACTGGCAAGAATTATATGCTGTAATCAGTGGTGCAAATGAAGTAATCAGCGGTCTGAAAGAACAAGCGGACAGCGGTGATGAGAGTGTTGAGAAGATGCTGGGACAAAGTTACACTATACGTGCTTACTGCTATTTTTGGTTAATAAACATGTACCAGCAACCTTATGAATGGAATAAAGATAAATTAGGTATTCCTATTTATACTGAATCTGAAACCAAATTGAATCGTGTTCCTGTAAGTGAGGTCTATGAACAGATATTAAGTGATATAGATAAAGGATATAATTATTTGAAAGGAAAAGGAATAGCCAAGAAAGATGAATTAAATGAATATGCAGCAGCTGCTATTTATGCAAACATTCTTTCATTTGTTAATGATTATCCCGATCAATGGAATGAAGTTGCTAAATACGCAAAATTGGCTATTGAAGGTGGCTCACTGATGAGTGAAAAAGAATTACTTTCCGGCTTTAATGACCTTTCTTTGAGCGAAGTGTTATGGGGGGCTGATATTAATGGTGAAACAAATACATTCTACGCTTCATTCATGAGTCAAGTTGATCCTTACGGCCCGGGATATGGTGGTAATTTAGGAAATTACAAAATGATTTCCAGTGATTTGTATGAAAAAATTTCAGATGATGACATTCGTAAAAAATGGTTTGGAGTTGATTTGGGAGAAACAAATACTCATTATAAAGTAAGACAATATGTGCAGCGCAAATTTATTGATGTAGGTTCTACCGCGCCTGGTTTTACTCCTACAGGTGATACTTTTTGCTCTGACTATATTTATTTGCGTACTGGTGAAATGTATTTTGTAGCTGCAGAAGCATTATATAGGGCAGGGAAAGAAAATGAAGCCAAAACAATGCTGACTACGATTATGAAAACTCGTAATCCAAAATATGAAACATCCGCAACAAGTGATGCACTTTTACAAGAAATTGAACTTCAAAAGCGTATTGAAATGTGGGGTGAAGGTCGTCGTTTATTTGACATGAAACGTCGTAATGAAAGTTTGGATAGAACACATGCAATTAATCATAGTGCGATTGCTCCAAAGGAAGTCCCTGCAGGTAGTAAATTATTCATTTATCAAATCCCCGATAAGGAGTTAAATGCCAATAGTGAGATTACTGATAAAAACGAATAGCTAATAATAGGTCTATAATAAAAAAGATGCTTAGATTACTAGGCATCTTTTTTATGCTTAAGGTAGAATAAAAGTAGACATAAAATCAAATTATTTTTTTATGTTATAATATATAGTTGATTTATAGTTTGTTATAATAGATGTAATATTGTATATCTACAAGAGAGCAGAATGCTAAATATTTGATTACTAGATGTTTTTTTGTATATTTTAGTTCCGCAAAGACTTTGGTAGTTTCCTTTATCGGAATGGCTACACAAGAAGTGCCAGTTAAAGCAAACTTGAATATTGTATTAAAGTCTGATACAGAACAGCTTGAAGAGGTAATGGTGGTGGCTTATGGTACAGCGAAAAAATCTGCATTTACAGGTTCGGCTGCTACTATAAAAAATGAAAAAATAGCGACGAGACAAACTTCAAATGTGACAAATGCTTTGGCGGGTCAAGTAGCCGGAGTACAAACTACGAGTAATAATGGTCAGCCGGGCAAAGATGCTGAAGTGCGTATTCGTGGTATTGGATCTATATCGGCTAGTAACAAGCCTTTGTATGTGGTAGATGGAGTTCCGTATGATGGTGAAATTTCTGCTATCAGTACTTCTGATATAGAATCAATGACAGTGTTGAAAGATGCTGCTTCTAACGCTCTGTATGGTGCACGTGGTGCCAATGGTGTAATCTTGATTACTACCAAGCGTGGTAAGAGTGGGGAAGCCCGTGTCACTTTTGACGCTAAATGGGGTGTAAATAAACGTGGAGTACCTAATTATGAAACAATTACGGATCCGGCTACATTCTATGAATTAAACTATTCTTCTATTTATAATGCCGATTTGAAAGGATATGCGGCAGCCGGAGATTTGGCTAAAGCTAATGCGTACGCTAATCAAGCGATGCTTTCTTCTACATATTTGGGATATCAGGTGTATTCCATTCCTCAAGGACAGCAACTGATCGGTATGGATGGCAAATTGAATCCTAATGCGACATTAGGTTATTCTGATGGTACATATTATTATACTCCGGATAATTGGTCGGATGAAATTTTTGAAAATAACCTGCGTCAAGAGTATAATTTAAGTATCAGCGGTGCGACTGAAAAAATGAATTATTATATGTCGGCCGGCTATTTGGATGATAAGGGAATTGTTCCTAACTCTGGTTTCCAACGTTATTCTGCACGTTTGAAAGCTGACTATCAAGTGAAGCCTTGGCTGAAGATGGGAGGAAATGTATCATTTACTCATTATGATAGCCGTGAACAGGATACTGAGGGTGGTACATCAAATGCAAACATCTTTTATGCATCAAATATTATGGGAGCCATTTATCCTATGTATGTTCGTGATGCACAGGGTAATATTATGGTAGATAATCGAGGTTTCCTTCGTTATGATTATGGAAAGCCAGGACAAGATTCAAATGGTAGCCGTAATACGATTCCTAATGCAAATCCGTTGGCAAGTTATATGCTGGATAAAATGAAATATTCGGGTGATGTGGTTAGTGGAAAATGGTCTGCTGATATTGATATTTGGAATGGAATCAAGGCAAAAGTGAATATAGGTGTTGATGTAAATAATGTGCGTTCTACAAATATGGTTAACCCCTTCTACGGACAGTATTCCGAAACTAGCGGAGTCGGAGGTTTGATCAGTGTAGCTACTGAGCGTACATTTAGTGTAAATCAGCAGTATTTGTTGACATACAACAAAACATTTAATGATGTTCATAATGTGGATATTTTGGCCGGACATGAAAGTTATGACTATAAATATCAATATTTGTACGGACAACGTGAGAAATTGTATGATCCGAATGTTCCTGAATTAGGCAATGGTATTATGAACCAGAGCAATAATTCATATTCTCGTAATTATGCAACAGAAGGATGGCTGTTCCGTGCACAATATGACTATGATGGACGGTATTTTGTTTCAGCTTCTTTCCGTCGTGATGCTTCTTCTTGTTTTCACCCGGATAATCGTTGGGGTAACTTCTGGTCTGTAGGAGCTGGATGGTTATTAAGCAAAGAGAAATTCTTGGAAAACCAGTCTTGGATTGATATGTTGAAATTTAAAATCAGCTATGGTTTGCAAGGTAATGATAACTTGATGTTCCAAGGTGGTTTGTACCGTAACTACTATCCGTATCAAGACCAGTATACATTGGCAAACAGTAATGGTGATTTTTCAACTTCTCTATATTATAAAGGTAATAAGGAAATTACTTGGGAAACTTCACACAGCTTTAATACTGGATTTGATTTCGCTTTTTGGGGTGGTAAGTTAGGTGGTTCTGTTGAGTACTTCTCACGTAAAACAACCGATATGCTTTATTTCAAACCGGTAGCAGCTTCAATGGGTTATTCCCGTTTTCCTGAGAATGTGGGTTCAATGGTAAACCGTGGGGTTGAATTGGACTTGTATTCCAATATAATTGAAAACAAGAATTTTTCCTGGAATGTAAACTTTAATCTTACACATTTTAAGAATAAAGTCTTGGAATTATCTCCAGAACTGAATGGACAATTGATTGACGGTGCTCGGATTTATCGTGAAGATGAGTCTATGTACCAGCTTTATTTACCTAAATATGTAGGTGTGGATTCTGAAACAGGAGAGAGTCTGTGGGCGCTGGTGACTCCGGATGAGAATGGTAATACAGTTACGAAATCTTATTCTGTCGCTTCTGAAAACAGATTCGCATCAGGTGACATTTTACCTAAAGTTTATGGTGGTTTTGGAACAAGTGTTACAGCCTATGGCTTTGATCTCTCTGTTTCGTTTGCATATCAGCTTGGTGGACGTATTCTGGACTATACTTATCAAGGATTAATGGATGTGGCAGCCACGGGTAGTGCTTTGCATAAAGATATGTTAAAAGCATGGACTCCTGAAAATAAAAATACGGATGTTCCTCGTATGAATATTAATGACCAATATACGAACAGATTAACAGATCGTTTCTTGACTAGTTCGGATTATTTAAGCTTGCAGAATATTACATTGGGTTATACTTTGCCGAAGAGTCTGACACGTAAAATGCAGATTGACGGTGTCCGTGTATTCTTTGTTGCAGATAATGTGGCTTTGCTGACAGCTCGCAAAGGGTTGGACCCACGTCAAGGTTATGTGGCTGCTGACAATGTATATTCACCTATCCGCACAATTTCCGGAGGTATATCTTTAAATTTCTAATTTAGCAACCTATTTTGTAAGAATATGAAATTGTCAAATAAATATATAGCATTTGCAAGTGTCGCTTTATTAATGGCATCTTGCGATTTGGATAAATTTCCTGAAGGAGATTACATATCTGAAGAACAGAAAGAAGATATAATCAATGGCAGACCTAATTTGATAACTGCTGAAGTGAACGCCATGGCAGCCAAATTAAATACTTTTGGTACGATTTCAGATGATGCCACTACTTATCATAATGACTATGGTATTCCTGCGGTATCTATGATATTGGAATCAGGAGGGCAGGACTTGGTTGCATTGGTTAATGGATATAATTGGTTTAATACATCTCAGAATTATAGTGACAGAGTATACGATAGTTCAAGCGATGAATTGATTTGGAAAACGTTCTATAATCACTTGAAAGCTGCAAACAATGTATTGAAATTGATAGCGGCAGATACGGAAGATTCTTCTTTGAAGGTTTATCGTGGCCAAGCTTTAGCTGCTCGTGCTTATGACTATCTGAACTTGGTTCAAATTTATCAGTTTACTTATGCAGGTCATGAAAATAGTCTGGCAGTACCTATTGTTACAGAAACAATGACTGATGAAGATATGCAGAATAATCCGCGTGCAACTGTACAGCAGGTGTATGACCAGATTATGAGTGACCTGAATACGGCTGCTGATTTATTGACCGGGTATGATAATGGCTCAAACAAAGATCAGATTGATGAGGCAGTAGTTTACGGATTGCGTGCTCGTGCTAATCTGTTAATGCAAAAATGGGCGGATGCAGCTAAAGATGCAGAACGTGCCATTGCTGGCGGTACACCTCAGACTTTAGCCCAGGTATCTACTCCTACCTTTAATTCAGCATCGGCAAGTTCATGGTTATGGGGAGTGATGATTACGCCTGATAATGATGTTGTCCAGACAGGTATTATCAACTGGCCTTCGCACTTGTGCTCTTTTACCGGGAACGGTTATACTTCAGGAGTGCCTGATGGATATAGAAAGGTGAATTCTGCATTATATGATTTAATACCCGAAACAGATATCCGTAAACAATGGTTCTTGTCTCCGGATAATAAATCTTCATTGATTGATAATGAGCAGATTGAGGGTACTTCCATCGTTGAATATTTTGGTTTGACTCCGTATGTAAATACAAAGTTCGGAGCTTATCAAAGTATATTTGGTAACACAACCAATGCGTCAGACTGGCCTTTGATGCGTGTTGAAGAAATGTATCTGATAAAGGCTGAGGCAGAAGCCATGGGTGGTAATCTGAGTGGCGGAAAGAGTACATTGGAAAATTTTGTACGGACATATCGGGATCCTTCCTTTACAAGTAAAGCTAATTCGGCACAGGATTTTCAGGATGAGGTTTGGTTGCAGCGTCGTATGGAACTTTGGGGAGAAGGTTTCTCACTGTTCGATATCCTACGCTTGAAAAAGCCGGTGGTTCGTAAGAATACGAATTATGACCCGTCTGTACAATATAATTCAGCAGCAGAAGCGCAGATCCTGATCTATCGGATTCCGCAATGTGAAATGGAAACCAATTCCGGAATCAGTGACACTGATAACAATCCGGCTGCTCCACAACCACAACTATAGGGAATAACTGTAATAAAAAAGAGGATGACGTTCAACGTTCATCCTCTTTTTTTGTTATATTTGTCGCGAACTTATTTAGATTGATAGATAAATGAAAGAATTTGTAATTTCTGAAGCACAGGTTGAAACTGCCATCTTAGTTGGTTTGATTACTCAGACACAAGATGAGCGTAAGACCAAGGAGTATTTGGATGAGTTGGAGTTCTTGGCCGAAACGGCCGGAGCAACAGTGGTGAAAAGGTTTACTCAGAAACTGCCTGCTGCCAATTCCGTGACCTATGTCGGTAAAGGAAAGCTGGAAGAAATCAAGGAATATATTCATCAGGAAGAGGAAAATGAGCGTGAAGTCGGAATGGTGATTTTTGATGATGAACTTTCTGCCAAGCAGATACGTAATATAGAAGCTGAACTGAAAGTGAAGATTTTGGACCGTACTTCGCTGATTCTGGATATTTTTGCCATGCGGGCTCAAACTGCAAATGCTAAAACACAAGTGGAGCTGGCCCAATATAAGTATATGCTGCCTCGTCTGCAACGTTTGTGGACTCACTTGGAGCGTCAGGGAGGTGGATCCGGTGCCGGTGGAGGTAAAGGCTCTGTGGGATTACGTGGGCCGGGTGAAACTCAGTTGGAAATGGACCGTCGTATCATTTTGAATCGTATGTCATTGTTGAAAGAACGGTTGGCTGAAATTGATAAACAGAAGTCCACTCAACGTAAAAACCGTGGGCGTATGATACGTGTAGCTTTGGTAGGGTATACCAATGTGGGAAAATCTACTTTAATGAATTTGCTTTCAAAAAGCGAGGTCTTTGCTGAAAATAAACTTTTTGCAACATTGGACACCACAGTACGCAAAGTGATTATTGAGAATCTGCCATTTCTGCTTACAGATACCGTAGGATTTATCCGTAAATTACCAACGGATTTGGTTGATTCCTTTAAATCAACCTTGGACGAAGTGCGTGAAGCTGATCTACTGATTCATGTGGTGGATATTTCTCATCCGGATTTTGAGGAACAAATTTCTGTGGTTGATAAAACGATTGCTGATTTGGGGGCAGGTGGAAAGCCTACCATGATTGTTTTTAACAAGATAGATGCTTATACCTATATAGAGAAAGCAGAGGATGATTTGACTCCTAAAACCAGGGAGAATATTACATTGGAAGAACTGATGAAGACATGGATGGCAAAATTGAATGATAATTGTATCTTCATTTCTGCCAGAGAGAAAATAAATATGGATGAATTGAAGACTATTATATATAATAAGGTGCGCGAGCTACACGTACAGAAGTATCCTTATAACGATTTTCTTTATCAAACCTATGATGAAGAATAAATACATATAGAAAATGAAAACTTATCGTTCACTTACACAAGAAGAAATACAACAATTAAAAGAGAGATCATGCACTGCGGTTGATTGGGCTGAAATTGAAGTAGTAGAGAACTTTAAGACGGACTATATTTATCATACCCGTTTTTCCGGAAAGGTCAGATTGGGGGTCTTTGAAGATGAGTTTACGTTGGCAGGTGGCATGCGTAAACATTCCGGATTGTATCATGCGACCTTGCATAATGTAACGGTGGGCGATAATTGTTGTATTGAGAATATAAAGAACTATATAGCCAACTATATCATTGGGGATTATGTATTTATAGAGAATGTAGATATCATTCTGGTAGATGGCCGGAGCAAGTTTGGGAATGGCGTTGAAGTAGCTGTATTGAATGAAACGGGTGGACGTGAAGTGCCTATTCATGATCGTCTGTCAGCGCATCAGGCCTATATTCTGGCATTGTACCGTCATCGTCCTGAATTGATTTGCCGGATGAAAGCCATTATTGACCGGTATGCTGAAGAGAATGCTTCGGATACAGGTACTATTGGCCACCATGTTACCATTGTTGATGCGGGATATATAAAGAATGTACGAATAGGTGATTATTGTAAGATAGAAGGGGCGGGACGATTGAAAAACGGTAGCTTGAACAGTAATGAGCAAGCGCCTATTCATATCGGCTATGGAGTGGTATGCGATGATTTTATTATATCAAGCGGCTCCAATGTGGAAGATGGAACTATGTTGACCCGTTGCTTTATCAGCCAGGCATGTCATTTGGGACATAACTATTCTGCATCCGATTCTTTGTTTTTCAGTAATTGTCAAGAAGAGAACGGTGAGGCATGTGCCATTTTTGCCGGACCCTTTACGGTGACTCATCATAAGTCTACTTTGCTGATTGCCGGAATGTTCTCTTTTATGAATGCGGGTTCCGGCTCTAATCAAAGCAACCATATGTATAAGTTAGGTCCGATTCATCAGGGAGCTATGGAGCGTGGGGCGAAGACTACTTCCGATTCTTATATTTTATGGCCCGCACGTGTAGGTGCATTTTCTTTGGTTATGGGGCGTCATGTGAACCATGCTGATACTTCTAATCTGCCTTTTTCTTATCTGATAGAGCAGCAAAATACCACTTATTTGGTGCCGGGGGTAAATTTGCGGAGTGTAGGTACGATTCGGGATGCTCAAAAGTGGCCTAAACGTGACAAACGTAAAGATCCGAACCGTTTGGATCAGATTAATTATAACCTGTTGAGTCCCTATACTATTCAGAAAATGATGAAAGGGCGTAGTATTCTGAAAGAATTACGTAAAGTATCCGGAGAAACTTCAGAAACTTACTCTTACCAAAGTGCGAAAATTAAGAATTCTTCTTTAAATAATGGCATTCGTTTTTATGAAACGGCTATTCATAAATTTTTGGGTAATTCATTAATCAAGCGTTTGGAGGAGGTTCGTTTTAGCAGTGATGAGGAAATCCGTGCCCGGTTGATTCCTGATACAGAGATAGGGACAGGAGAATGGGTGGATATTTCCGGATTGATCGCTCCTAAAAGTGAAATAGAGAAGTTGATGGCAGATATAGAATCTGGAATCCTGACTAATGTGGATCAGATTCATGACCGTTTTGTTGAGATGCATCGTAATTATTATACATACGAGTGGACATGGGCGTATGGGAAGATGCTTGAGTTTTATAATCTGCGTTCCGATGAAATAACGGCAAAGGATGTTATTGCTATCGTGAAGAAGTGGCAGGAGGCTGTTGTCGGATTGGATAAAATGGTCTATGCCGATGCGAAAAAGGAATTTTCTTTGTCTGCTATGACGGGGTTCGGTGCAGATGGATCACGTGAAGAAATGGAGCAGGATTTTGAACAGGTGCGTGGGGTATTTGAAAGTAATCCGTTTGTGACAGCGGTATTGCAGCATATTGAAGCGAAAACAGCGTTGGGTAACGAGTTGATAGAACGGATTGCTTCTATATGATATTTTTGATGAGAGTATCCAGACTAAGATGAACCTTCGGAAAAGTTACAGATGGTAGTTACATATAAAAAGAGCCGTATGAATGCTGGAGTAGTCATACGGCTCTTGCTATTGGATGACATTTGAGCTTGTTGGGATACTTCCTTTTTATTTTTTTACCACAGGTAGTATAACTCTGCTTGCAGCTCCTTGCTGATGATAAATTTTGATCTTTTGTTTCATCACAAAATCTTCTACCGTACAATGATAGGTATCAATAAATTTTTGTGGATTGCGGTCAATAATGGGGAACCAAGAGCTTTGAATTTGAATCATCAGTCTGTGTCCCGGTAGGAATGTGTGTGCCACATCATACAGTGTGTAATTAACCGGAGTTATTTCTTCCGGTTTGAAAGGCAGGGGATTGTCGAATCCCTTACGGAAGCGTCCTCTGAACAATTCGCCACGAATCATCAGCTGGTACCCACTCATTGGGTAGTCACTCTTTAAATAACTGCGTGCAGTTTTGGAATATTCAAATTTTTCAGGATATACATCAATTACTTTCACCATAAAATCAGCGTCAGTACTACTGATGGCAGTCATTAATTCCACTTCTATAGGACCGGCCAATGTTAATGTATCACATAGCGGCTCCGTCATGAAAGTAATGACATCGGGACGTGAAGTAGCAAAGCGTTGGTCATCTACCATGAATTCTTTTGTCCGGTAAGTGGTAGGGTTTGCCGTATAGGGTACCGGACGTGACATATCTGAAATATATTCTGAATAAGACTCTTGTTCTGCCGGTGCTTGTGTGGATACTGATCCGTTTTTATGTATATAATAAGGTGTACCGGCAGTCTTTTGTACAGGCCATTCGTCGTATGTTTTCCATTCGTTTTCACCTGTATGGAATATATTTACTTTATGCTTGGGCTTTTCTCCCTTTCCTTCCAGGAAATATCGGAAAAAAGGATATTCTATTTTGTCCATGTAATAAGCCGAAGTGCTTTTACCGAAATACAGATTACCGAAACCTTGGAACCCGCGTACTGTCCATGCTCCATGCCACCAAGGACCGAATGTCAGATATAAATCTGTGTCCGGTGATTGCTCTTTGATGGCTTTATAAAGATTCCAAGCTCCGTAACAGTCTTCGGAGTCATACAGTCCACCTACCACCAATATGGCGGGCTTCAAGTTATAACAGGAGGTGCGTGCATCGCGCTCTTTCCAGAAATCATCGAAATCAGGATGGTTTTTGATATCATTCCACAATGTCTGTGTGGTATCACGTACCAGGTCGTCTACATTCTTAAAGGTACCGAGTGCCAGAAAATCTGTGTAAACATCATTCTTTACAATTTGGTTCATCACTCCTTTTCCCATGTGGCGTCCTTCCAGTCTGGGAAGGAAATTAGTGGTTTGCAGCAGGGTGAAGGCTCCGTTGTGATGACGGTCATCTCCACGGAACCAGTCAGTAACGGGAGCTTGCGGAGAAACAGCTTTCAAAGCCGGATGATTGGAGGAGGCTGTCATAGTGGCATAGAAACCATCATAACTGATTCCCCATGTTCCTACATTTCCGTTATTATATGTGTTGTGAATCAACCATTCTATGGTATCGTATGTGTCCGTAGCTTCGTCTATATTCTTTTTATCTTTCTTACCCTTTTTGTTTTTGTTGAGAGGGCGTACTTGGATAAATATTCCTTCACTCTTATGTCGTCCACGTACATCTTGGAAGACGATAATATATCGGTGCTCTATATAGTTTTTCAGATTAGTTCTGAAATGACGGTCAAATCCTTCTCCGTATGGGGAACAAGAGTAAGGGCTGCGGTGCATCAGGATAGGATGCTGCCTGCTGTTGTCTTTCGGTTCGTAGACAGCGGTGTAAAGCTTGATTCCGTCACGCATGGGAATCATGACTTCCCGTTTCGTGTAGATTTCCTTCAGTTTGAGTTCGATACTGTCCGGTTGGTTTTTTGCTTGGGTTTGTGTCCATCCTCGAGGGATGAGAAAGCATAACAGTAATGAAGTAATAAATAAGAATTTGCCTAATCTTTTCATGTATAATGTGATGTTATTTTAATGAGTTGGCAAAGGTAAGGACATTCCTTGAAAGTTTTCACGCTAATTAAGGAAAAATTTCGATAATAGTTACTACCTTTGTCACACTAATAACTTTTAACTAAAAATAAGTATCAATATGGCAACACCTCCGTTCCACTATCAGC
>OLWW01000911.1_pt1 | contig 14534 bp, 11 predicted proteins | sample 1673991 | NCBI WGS metagenome assembly OLWW01 (sample SAMEA103958136, study PRJEB25191) | human gut metagenome
TGCAAAGATAAAGAGTATTTTCAATAGCAAGGTATAACTTTAACAACTTAACATTTTGCCGCATCCTTCTGCCGCCCGAACTTCGCTTCGGCTATACGGACAGCCTGGACTTCAAGAGCAAGCGGGATGCGGAGATGTATTTAGGCCGCTTCCTGCTGATCAACATTGACGAGTTCGACCAAATAAACCCCGGCCAACAAGGATTCCTGAAACACTTGTTGCAGAAGCCTGTCGCTAACCTGCGCAAGCCTTACGGAAGCAGTATCCAAGAGATGCGCCGCTATGCTTCGTTCATCGGGACGAGCAATCATAAAGATCTGCTGACGGACACCAGCGGCAGCCGCCGTTTTGTGTGCATCGAAGTGACGACACCCATTAATACGAATGTGACGATAAACTACCGGCAACTCTATGCGCAGGCGATGCACGCCCTCCAAAAAGGGGAACGTTACTGGTTTGATGATGAAGACGAGGCTGTTTTGAAGGAAACTAATCGTGAATTCGAGCAAATAAGTCCGGTAGAACAACTTTTTCATTGTTACTTTCGTTTACCGGAAACGGTAGAGGAAGGGGAATGGATGTCACCCATGCAGATATTGGAATTCCTACATTCCAAAAACAAGGAAGTGAAGCTCACAGATGGTAGCGTGAAGCATTTCGGGCGCATACTGAAGAAAAACAATCTGGAATGTATGCATACCCGGAAAGGGGTGGTGTATAAGGTGGAAAAGTTTTAATATTTTATTTTTTTGTGTGATGACCCATGTTTTGTCATCACCTCTCATAACGGTTGTCATAACATGACAACCGTTTTATTTTTAGATAGTTAGGATGGAATGTGATGTGTGATGAGAAATTTCTGTTTTTCTTTTATTCCTTTTAGCGGCGGTTATATTGAATAATCAAAGTCGTTTTCTTTAGTCATTTCTTTTTTTAGGGTAATCTCATTCTCCATTCTTTTGATGGCTGTATTGAAGAAAAAGTCAACCATGGGAGCTGTGTTGCGTTCGTTGCGACAGGCTTTAAGTGCAGCGATATATTTTTCCCTTTCTGTGCTTTCAATAAGAATCATCGGTTGCTCTAATTTGACTAAAATGAAATTTGAAAGCAGACGACCCAAGCGTCCATTTCCATCCCGGAACGGATGTAGGAATATGAAATGTTTGTGAAACTGTGCTGCGATTTCTACCGGATGTACCGGTCGTTCTTCGATAGCTTTCTGTGTGGCTTCCATCAATTTCGGGACACGAGTTATCAGCTCTTTATGGTCTCCAAAGATGGTGTCCCCGGCTCCCATGTCAGTGTTCGTATATTCTCCCGGTACTGCATCTTTATATCGATATGTCAGCGTATGCTCGGTTAAAATTCGATGCGTATCTTTGACTAATTGCTCTGTAAGTGGTTGGTCTGTTTGTCCCATTAGGAATTCATACGCTTTAAAGTGATCCAGCATCTCAAATGCTTCAAGGAGGGTCCTGCCTTGCGGTATCAGTCCCAGACCTTTTTCTTTCAAAGCCCTTGTATCGTCTACAGAAAAGGTGTTTCCTTCAATCGCGCAACTGTGGGCTGAAAAGAGTATTTCATTATACTCTTTCAAATCTTCAGCATTGAATTTGTCAATGACCTGTTGCCGGTATTCTTTCAGCAGGGTGTCATACCTGATAATCTCTCTCTCAAACATGATTGTTAGGATTGATTTTATTACTTTGCAATATCACTTTGCAAAGATATAAATAGAAAACGTTACTGTAATATAGTACAGTAAATAAATTTATCGCATTACATCAGTAAATCTACCGGGACATGGTGATGATGAAAAACTAAAACTGAAATCCTTTAAGTGTTTGTAAACGTTAAATGCATGGAAAGAACAATCGATGGGACGGAAAACACAGGATTAGGAACGGATAGCAAAGTGGTGGCAGGTCTATGATTGTACATTTGTCGAATGAAAAAAAATATTGTAGCATTTATTGTTTTCTTGGGGATAATAGGTATTGCCTCTCGTAGTGAATTCAAAAATGAAGGAGGAGGGGAAGTGCCTTTTACTATCAATCCACTGGATAGAAAATTAGTATTATCTGTACAATTGGATGATAGTATAAAGGCTAACTTGGTTTTTGATACCGGATTACTTGATGAAGCTGTTTCTTTAGATTCTACATTTTGTTCAGAACATTCCTCTATATTGAAGAAACAGCCTTTGGATAGTATATCGCCTGCCGGTTCTGCTTGGAGCTTGATGAGTGCAGTTGCCCAAAATTATAGTGTAGCTCCTGCTGTTAAATTAGGAAAGATTCCTTGTTTTTATGAAAGGATGGTAGTGTACAACTGGAAATGGTATATGGCGACTACAACAGATGGCATTTTTAATATTCCGCCAAATGATACGACTCATGTTTGGGAACTTAATTTTGAACATAATTATCTGAAAGTTCATCTTTCGCAAGATTTTGCAATGCCGGAGAACTGCTTTACTTTTCCATTTATGAGAAAAAAGGCTTCCCAACCGTTCTTAATAAAGTTGCCGATAAAAGTAGAGTGTGCAGGTGGAGATACTTTGACACTGAACCGCTCTTTTGTGATAGATACCGGAATACCTTGGGATATAGTATTGATGCGGCGTGCAAAGGAACTCTCCTTTTTAAATAGACAAAAAGACGCTGTATGGACAAAAAATATGGCAAATTATTACCGACATTATACTGTACGTGCTAATGTGTTTGAAACAATGGAGATTGATTCTTTACGTATCTATACATTTGACTCTGTGAACCGTATGTATTATAATTATTTAATCGGTTTAAATTTTTTAAAACGTTTCAATATCTTTTTTGATATGAAGAATCAACGGTTAGGATTACAGCCTATTCCTAATTTTCAACGAATCGTTAATCCTTTGCGCAAGAGGTTTCATATCGGTTTTACCCGTACGGCAAACGGTAAGATAATTGTGTCGAAAGTCGCTGATTATGAAGAAAACTATTTTAAAACGGCGGGTTTCCAAGAAGGTGATGAGGTGATAACTGTGAATGGAAAGCCCTTTAATAAATTGACGCCGGAAGATGATGCGGAGTTAGGAGAACAGGAAGTGTTGCATTATGATATTCTGCGCGGTGGGCATCCCATGAAAATAACGGTTCATGTGGATAAAAATGAAGTGCAGGGAGATTAGATTTGATATAAAGTCTCTATCGGCTAACCTACGATAAATTGTTAATGATGAAAATATTAATTACTCTATTTTTACTTTTGTTCTTTTCAACAAGAACATGTTTGGCTCAATCAATACAAGATAACGAAGTGACAGATAATGAAAATAGCTTACTTTGGAAAATCTCCGGTAATGACTTGCAGCATGATTCATATCTTTTGGGAACAATGCACAATGTTGAGCGCACGTTCTTGGATAGTATTTCGGGATTTAGAAAGGCCTTTAAAGCTGCTAAACAGATAGCTATAGAATGTGATATCTTTACACAAGATATTAATAATCGTTCTAAACCTAAAGAACTAAAAGATTATGTCTTTATGCCAAATGATACTTCCAAAATAATAAGAAAATCCATTTTATGGAAACTCTTGAAAGTGTTGGACAAAAATGGGCTGAATATGACTCACTAAACTACATGATGGATTTACATTATTTAGTTAAACAAATAGAAATTGACGATGAACCCGAATTTGTACTTGACCGTTATAAACATACTGAATTTTTACTCGTTACTACTCGAAATGAAGAATGGATGAAAAATCTTATTCCAATGATTCATGAAGATTCTTCGCTAATAGCGGTTGGGGCAACGCACCTTATTGGCATCAACGGATTAATTGCAAAGTTAAGAAATCTTGGATATAATGTTGACCCCATGAGATAAGCTTTTTATTATGCTGTATCTGATAGATGTATATATGCCATGAATTGTGCAACATCAGGCATTGCAATTTGTAGGATTGCTAATACTATCTGTTTGTAAATGTTAAATGTACGGAAAGAACAATCGGTGGGACGGAAAACACAGGATTAGGAACGGATAACAAAGCGAGGAAAAGCGTTTGAGCGTAGTTTTGTACACGAAATATAGAACGAACCCCGGAACGATTATGGATATAAATTCTTTGTCTTTTATTTCGTATGCAGTGTGTACGGCAGCTACTGTCCAAACAGCTATGGCAGGACATGTGGAACACAAACAAACCAATATATTGTTTTGCATTGCTGATGACGCAGGGCACATGAGTGCTTATGGAACTCCCTGGCTCAATACGCCGGCTTTTGACCGCGTGGCAGGTGAAGGTATTCTTTTTAATAACGCTTATACTTGTAATGCCAAGTCGGCGCCTTCGCGGGCGGCTATCATTACCGGACGTAATTCGTGGCAACTGAAAGAGGCATGTAATCATTGGCCGAATTTTCCTGTTGAATTTAAGTCTTATCCCGAAGCTTTGGCTGAAAACGGTTATTATGTGGGCTGCACCGGTAAAGGCTGGGGACCCGGCGTTGCCAATGATGCCCATGGCAGAAAGAGAGAGATTACCGGAAAAGGATGGAACAAAAGAAAGCTGGAACCGCCTACTGCCAATATCTCCAAAATAGATTATGCCGCAAACTTTGAGGATTTCATGAAAGACCGTCCCAAAGATCGCCCTTTCTGTTTCTGGTATGGCGCATTGGAACCGCATAGAAGTTATGAATACGGCTCATCTGTGCGTGCCGGAAAACGGACGGAACAGATAGATGCAGTGCCGGAGTACTGGCCCGATAATGAGTTGGTGCGTACAGACATGCTGGACTATGCGTTGGAGATTGAACATTTTGACAAACATCTGGGACGTATCCTGCAGACATTGGAAGAGGAGGGGGAATTGGAAAATACAATTATTGTAGTAACCTCTGACCATGGCATGCCTTTTCCCCGGTGCAAGGGACAGGAATATAACAACTCCAATCATGTACCTATGGCGGTGATGTGGAAGAACGGTATCAAGAAACCGGGCCGGACGGTGGATGACTATATAAGTTTGATTGATATTGCTCCTACTTTACTTGAAGCGGTAGGGGTGGAACAGGACAAAACCGGAATGAAACCTATTACGGGAAGGAGCTTCATTGATATTCTGAAAAATAAAAAGACCGATACGGATCGTGGGTTTGTAATGATTGGCAAGGAACGCCATGATGTAGGACGCCCTGATGATCAGGGATATCCTATTCGCGGAATGATACGAGGAGACTATTTGTACCTGAAGAATTTTGAGACGGAGCGCTGGCCGGCGGGAAATCCGGAAACTGGTTATATGAATGTGGATGGCAGCCCGACTAAAACAGAGGTCTTGAAAGCAAAACATAATAAGGAGACGGCTTATTACTGGCAACTGTCTTTTGGCAAACGTAAGGCTGAAGAGCTCTATAATATCCGGAAAGATCCTGACTGTATGGTGAATCTCGCGGAAATGCCGGAGTATGAAACCCTGAAAAGGAAGCTGGAGAAGGAAATGACTCTCCGATTGGTGGAACAGGAAGATCCCCGTATGTTTGGAAGGGGAGGACTTTTTGACAAATATCCTGATATGAGTCCGGCGCATCAGTTCTGGAATCGCACTGAGGCGGGAGAAAAAGTTCGTTCCGGATGGGTAAACCCTACTGATTTTCAATAGGCAATAATCATATATCTTTAAAAGTTAATCATGAAAAATATCAAATTAGTATTCTGTATCGCTGCACTGTCGCTGTTTATAGGAAGTACGGCATGGGCAAAATCAAAAGAAAAGGAAATCAAAATTTCCGCAAAGTCTCTCAAAGATAACAAGTTTGGCCGACCCGACGGGCAGTTCAGTTACGATTATAAGGCCGAGTCGGAAAATCTGGTGCTGTTTTGGGATAAATCGTTTGGAAAGAATCCCGCAACGTATGCCGATAAGTTCCGCCGTTTCTATCCCGATGAAATTCTGAGGGAAGGTGAGCGCTTCTATACTTATTATGTGGATAAGTTGAAGTTTGCCGATAAGAAGAAGTCCCTTTCAAGCCGCTATAAGATGATTATATGGATGTATAATGATGACAAGACTACGGCCTACGGCTGGGGAGAGGATGGTGTAGGTATGATGTGGATGCGTCCATGTCGTGCCCAGTCTTATCCTTATTGCGCATTGGCTCATGAAATGGGACATTCTTTTCAGTTTATGGTAGGTGCTGACGGCTCACGCGGGTTTGCCGGACATCCGTTGGTGGAATATACTTCGCAATGGATGCTTTGGCAGGTGTATTCGGACTGGACTACCATTGAACAGTTTCATCTGGATGCCTATATGGATCAGACACATTATTCATTGCTGAATGAAATCAACCAGTACCATGCTCCGCAGTTCATGGAATATTGGTCGAATAAGCATGGGCTGGACATCATTGCGAGGATATGGAAAGAGGCGGTGGGAAAAGAAGATCCGGTTCTTGCCTATCAACGGCTCACCCGGATTAATCAGGAACAGTTTAATGATGAGATTTATGAGGCTGCCACCCGGTTTGTGACTTGGGACATACCGAGAGTGGAACGTGTGTGCAGCAGTTATGCCAATCAGCATCGTTGCAAACTGGACAAAGCAAACGAAGGATGGTATCAGATAGCGCAGTCACGTTGTCCGCAGAACTATGGATACAATGTTATCCGTCTGAATGTACCGGAGGGCGGTAAGGTGGTTTCCCTGGATTTCAAGGGAATTGCGGGCGATGAGGCTTTTCGCTCGGTACAGACGGATAAAGCCGGCTGGAGATATGGCTTTGTGGCGGTGAAGAAGTCCGGTGAACGTGTTTATGGTAAGATGAACAAAGGGCGGAACGGGGCGAACGAGACAGTACGCTTTGAAACGCCTCAAGATACGCAGTTTCTTTGGTTGGTAGTGACCGGAGCGCCAACGGAACATTGGGAGGTCTTGAAGAGTTGGGGAGAACTTGCGAAAGAAAAAGGAAAGGAAGCGCAATGGCCGTATCAGGTGCGATTAAACGGTACATCACTTCATTCTTCCGTATTGAAAGCAAAGAAATAGTAACAGGTAATAACCAAAAGAAAAGTATCATGAAAAAGAAGATTTGTTTAATGTTGTTGTTAGGTGGACTGTGTAGCTCTTCAGTCGCGAAGGACTACCTGGTTTCAACCCCTAATACTTCATTGCTGATTACGGCTGTTCCGGGTGAAAAATCCAAATTCCAATATTATGGAAGCCGCATTGAGGAAAGGGACATACAGGGCGTTTATGACAGCGGGCAGGCGTTCGGAGTGGAAAGCTATCCGGTGTTCGGACTGAATACGCCGGGAGAACGGGCGATGGCTGTGGCGCATGCCGACGGGAATATGTCGCTCGACCTGGTAGTGGAAGAGGTTAGACAGTACGAGGATGCTGGGGCGCAGACCACTGAAATCCGTATGAAGGATTTGGTGTATCCGTTCATCTTGAAGCAGTATTTTAAGGCATATAAGGGTACGGACGTCATTTCTACCTGGGTGGAAGTGGAGAATGTCGGTAAAAAGCCGGTTACGTTGTATCGTTTCGCTTCCGCTTTTCTGCCTGTGCCGCGTGGAGACAACTGGATGACTCATTTTCATGGATATTGGGGAGCAGAGCACATGATGGATGAAGAAAAGCTGACGAATGGCCAAAAGGTCATCTCCAACAAAGACGGTCTGGCAAATACGGAGACGGACAATCCGTCGTTCATGTTGTCAATGGACGGAAAGGCGCAGGAAGAATACGGGCATGTGTTGGGCGGAGCTTTGGCATGGTCGGGCACTTATCTCATCAAGATGGATGTGCGTAATACCACTTTCAATATATCTGCAGGGATGAATGAAGAGACTTCGCATTATATATTGGAGAGCAAAGAGCGATTTGTTACTCCTGAGTTTGCCATGACTTACAGCACCACCGGCAAGGGAGGAGTGAGCCGCGCTTTTCATCGCTGGGCGCGGCAGTATAAACTGAATCAGGGAAATGTGCTGCGTGACATTCTGCTGAATAGCTGGGAAGGGGTTTACTTCAAGGTGAACCAGAAAGGAATGGATGAAATGATGGAGGCTTTCTCGGCAATGGGAGGCGAGCTGTTTGTGATGGATGACGGATGGTTTGGTGACAAATACCCGCGTGACGGGGGAAACAGCAGCTTGGGCGACTGGACGGTATGCAAGAAGAAACTGCCCGAAGGCATTGAAGGGTTGTTGAGATCAGCAAAGAAACATGCCATCAAGTTCGGTATCTGGATTGAACCGGAAATGGCGAACACCAAGAGCGAATTGTTTGAAAATCATCCGGACTGGATTATGCGGGCGAAAGGCCGTCCGTTGTCCACCGGACGTGGGAAAACGCAGGTGGTGCTGGACTTGACCAATCCTGAAGTGCAGGATTTTGTTTTCGGGGTAGTGGATAATCTGATGACGAAACATCCTGAAATAGCCTATATGAAATGGGATGATAACAGCAGTCTGCTGGACTATGGTTCGTCGTATCTTCCGAAAAACAAACAATCACATATATATATCAATTATCACAGAGGTTTGAATAAGGTACTGGAACGTATCCGTGCCAAATATCCCGAACTGGTATTGCAGGTGTGTGCCGGTGGCGGTGCGCGCGTGAACTACGGGCTGTTGCCTTATTTCAATGAGTTCTGGACAAGCGACGATACGGATGCTTTGCAGCGCATCTATATGCAGTGGGGGGTATCTAACTTTTATCCGGCAATAGCAATGGCTTCGCATGTAAGTGCCGACAAGAATCATCAGACAGGGCGCATTCTTCCTTTGAAATTCCGTTTTGACGTGGCGATGTCCGGCCGGTTGGGCATGGAGATTCAGCCGAAAGATATGAAGGAGGAGGACAAGGAGTTTGCCAAACGGGCTATTGCCGCTTATAAAAGTATTCGTCCGGTGGTGCAGTTGGGCGATTTATACCGGTTGGTATCTCCTTACGACAACAAGGGCGTTGCCTCTTTGATGTATGCCACGCCCGAAAAAGACAGGGCGGTGTTCTTTGCTTACAAGATTTCCCATTTCATCAATATGATTGTCCCGAATGTGCGGATGAGCGGTCTGGATGCGCAGAAGCGATACCGTATTAAAGACCTTACCGCAGTGAAAACCAATGAACCTTGCGCATTGCATGGAAAGGTGATCAGCGGAAAAATCTTGATGGAGGAAGGAATTGCATTGAAAAATCTATTGAAAAGTGAATATTCCAGTTTAACTTTGGAACTGGAGGAAGTAAAATAGTGAAAACACATCTAATTAAGAACAATATCATGAAGAAAAAAGTATTTGTAGTGGCTGCCGCTTTAGCCTTTTCCGCATTTCAGGGATGGAGTAAGGAGAATTACAAACAAGAGCAGTTCGTAAATCTGCTGAATATAGAAGTGGGTTATGAGGCGGCGCCTCGCGGCTATTTCTTTTCCGATTTGGGCGGATGGCATGGCTATGGGTTCAACAGCTCTGCCGACTTGGCGAAAGCAGGCGGTTTCAGAGGACCGGCTTTTATGGGAGAACGCAGTTTGGGATTGCAGTGGCTGTCCGATGGCTTTGAGAAGCTGACGTTGAAAGATGATAGGGGGAAAATACTTCCTTTTACCAAAATATCAGCATACGAGTATCTGCCCGGCATGTTGAGACAACGGCTGGAAGCGGGTGACTTGAAAGTGGAAATGAAAGAGATTGCGTTGACCGACCGCAGTACGATGATAGAATATACGGTTACCAACCGGGGAACTGCGGAAAGGACAATTATATCGCTTCTGAGCGGAACGGCTACTTATAAAGATGCCTGTCTGGCCCAGGAATCGGTGAACACGCTAAGTGTGAGTGTGGTGGGTGGCAAACATTCTTTTGTTGTGTCTTTTCCCGAAGGGTGGACATTGAAATCGGATGGGCAGAAAGAGTATGAAGCCATAAAGGGAGCAAAGACGTTAGCGCCCGGAAAGTCGTACACATTCCACACCTTTACAAGTTATTGTCCGGCAACGGATAAGGAGAGTGCGCTGGCCGTTCATGCGGACTTGAACGTCAAGGGAGCCAAGAAATATTTCAAGCAGAATGCGAAACGCTGGGAGGGTTACATCAACAGTGTCTTGGAACGTGATACTCCTTATTTGGAAAGTGAACGTAATCGTAAGTGGGCGGTAAAAGCCATAATGACGCTACACACAAACTGGCGCAGTGCGGCGGGTGACTTGAAACATGCGGGAGTGCAGCCGGCTGCCGGACATTTCAATGCTTTCTGGGCATGGGATAGTTGGGAACATGCGGTGGGGCTTTCTATCTTTAATCCTGAACTGGCTAAAGACCAAATGCTGACCATGTTCGACTTTCTGACGTCCGAAGGTATGATTATCGACCTGATTGCCTTGGATAAAAAAGAGAACAATAAAGTTTGCTCCAAACCGCCTATTGCCGGCTGGGGAACGTATATGGTTTATCAGCGTACCAAAGACAAGGCTTTTGTGAAGGAGATGCTTCCGAAGCTATTGAAGTTTCACGAATGGAGATACAAATACAGAGACCATGACCAAAACGGACTGTGCGAATATGGCGGAATTGCACCGCAAGTGTATCAGGGACAGTGGGAAAGCGGTATGGATGTAGCAGTGAAATTTGACGGAGTGAAGATGCTGAAAAATGCAGAAGGAGCCTATTCGTTTGACCAGGAGTCCATCGAGCTGAACAGTTATCTTTGTGCGGAGAAATTCTATTTGGCGTATCTGCTGGATGAAGTAGGTGAGAAAGAACAGGCTGCCCGTTTCAGAGAAGAGGGTAAGAAGTTAAAGAAAACGATTCAGGAGAAGTTCTTCGATGAAGAAACCGGTTTCTTCTATGACCGTAAATTGGGTACGGGCGAATTGGTGAAAGTGATTGATATCTCCGGTTGGATTCCTTTATTCACTAAAGTTGCCACTCCCGAACAGGCTGCCGCCGTAAAAAAGAATATGCTGGATAAGGAATTGTTCGGTACCTATTTCCCCTTCTCTAGTCTGAACCACAAACATCCGTTGTACCAGCCGGATAAGGGTTACTTCCGCGGACAGACGTGGATGAACTATACCTATTTCGGTATTCGCGGTTGGAAGAATTATGGTTTTATGGAAGATGCGGAAAAGTACACGCGGCTGTTGCCGGACAGACTGAAAGGGCTGGCCGAACCGGGGTATCCTATTCGTGAAAACTGGAATTCGGCTACGGGAGAGGCTATGACTGCGATGCACTTCGGATGGTCGAGCGCTTTCTCTATCCTGTTGCTGGCGGAAGATGCGGACACGTTCCCTTATGTTCCCGGGATGTAATGGAAGAGATGATTGAAACTGTATATTTGATAGTAAACGTGTATGAAAAATATTAAATCTCTCTATTTATTATTGGTTGGTTTGGTCTGTCTGCCTTTGCAGGCAGCAGACCATTTCTTGAAGTCGCCGGATGGAAAGCTGCTGGTGGAGATCGGAACGGACGGACAGTTGTCGTATACAATCAAACGTGACGGGCAGGTGCTGTTGGACAATAGTCCGATAGGATTGGTATTGGAGGATAAGATTCTGGGAGAAGACGCGAAAGTGAGTCGTGCCAACCGTCGTACTTTGGTGAAAGAAACGATTGTTTCTCCTCATTATCGTTGTTCGTCATTTGATGTGGTCTATAATGAACTGAACCTGAAACTGAAAGGTGACTTTGGAGTTGTCTTCAGAGCTTATGATGAGGGAATAGCTTACCGCTTCTATACTACGATGCGGGAGCCGTTGGTTATTCGGGATGAAATAGCAAGCATGAATTTCCCGCAGGATTATGACACCTATATGGCTTATTCTACTGTGAAACCGGGAGGGGACCAGTATGTAATGGCTTTTCAGAATGTCTATACCAAAAGTACTTTAAAGGGAGTGCAAACGGATAATATCGCTTTTTTGCCTGTTACGGTGGATTGCGGGAATGAACTGAAAATGACGTTACTGGAGTCGGACTTGGAAGATTATCCCGGCATGTTTGTCAAAGGGGATGGTAAAACTACCGCCTTGCAGGGGACCTTTGCCAAGTATCCTACCCGGATGAAGCAATTTCCGCCTCGCGCCATGAAGCGGGTGGTGGAGCGTGCCGGTTATATTGCCAAAACGGATGGAAAGCGGAGTTATCCGTGGCGCATTTGGGCAATAACGGAGAAGGATACGGAAATGCCGGTGAATAATCTGGTATATGCTTTGGCTTCTCCCAACCGTATCGGAGATGCTTCGTGGATAAAGACCGGTAAGGTAGCTTGGGATTGGTGGAACGATTGGGGAATCTATAATGTTGACTTCAAGGCGGGCATCAATATGGAAACCTACAAATATTATATTGACTTTGCAGCGGACAATCACATCGAGTTTGTCGTATTGGATGAAGGCTGGTATAATCCGGGTAAAGGAGACATGCTGACTGTGATACCTGAACTGGATTTGGAGGAATTGGTCCGTTATGGTAAAAGCAAAGGGGTTGACCTGATTCTCTGGACGGTGTTCAACGTGCTGGATGACCAGCTGGAAGAAGCCTGCAAGAAATATTCCGAAATGGGTATCAGCGGATTTAAAATAGACTTCCTCGACAGGGATGACCAGACTGCGGTTGAAATGGCTTACCGCATTGCCGAGATGGCTGCCAAATATAAACTGACGTTGGATTTGCATGGCTTCTACAAGCCGACAGGATTGAACCGTACGTATCCGAATATTATCAATTACGAGTCGGTATTCGGCATGGAAGAGATGAAATGGAGTTCGGTACAAAAGGATATGATGGAGTATGATGTGACAATGCCTTATATCCGCATGATGGCGGGGGCAGTGGATTATACGCCCGGCGCCATGCGTAATGCGTCCAAAAAGGATTTCAAGGATATTTATTACAACCCGATGAGTCAGGGAACACGTTGTCATCAGTTGGCGGCTTATGTGGTGCACGATTCTCCGCTAACCATGCTTGCCGATAATCCGACTATTTATAAACGTGAACAGGAGTGTACGGATTTTATCGTCAGTATTCCGAATAAGAATATTGAGGAGACACGCGTGCTGCAAGGCAAGTTGGGAGAGTCGGTTGTCATGGCGCGCAGAGTCGGTGCGTCCTGGTATGTAGGTGGCATGACCGACTGGACGGCACGAGAGATAACGCTTGACTTTGACTTCTTGGGTGACGGTACTTATGAAGTTGTATTGTTCAGGGACGGCGCTAATGCTGATAAGCAGGCGGAAGATTACAAGAAAGAGACGTTTACGGTTACTGCCAATGCGCAGAAGAAGATTCGTATGGCTTCGGGAGGCGGTTTTGCGATGGCGGTGATAAAAAAATAAATAGAATCGTATGAAGAAATTGATTTTATTATTGACTGCTTTCTTATGTCTGAATGTGGTTTACGCACAGCGATACTGGCAGATTGATGAAGGCAGTAACAGCATTACGTGGCAGGTGAAGAAAGGAGAAACGCATCATGACCATATAGAGATGAGCGGCAAACAAGTGTCGGTAGTATTGAGATATGGCATCAATAAAGACGGAGCTTTTGATTTGAACAAAAGTATGGTGTGGCCGATGTTGCGTATAATACCTAATAATACACATGGGAGCCTGATGCGCCGTTTGGATTGGAATCCGTTAGAGGATGTCATGGTAGAGGGGCGGGCTATGAGAGAACAGGTGAAATCTGTTACCCTGAACGGTACGTTGGTAGTGGTAAGCGATATTCAGGCAGGGAAAAATCGTTCTTTGTCTTTGAAGCGTACTTATCTGCCTTCGGTGGATTTGCCTTCTCTTGTGGAAATCTATGAATTTACAAATACCGGCACTGAGGCGATTGACCTTGAAATACCAAAGATAGGCATCGTTTCTCCTACAAATCCGAAGAAGGGAGTGGAGGGAAGTTATTACATTCTATGTACATCGGCGGATGGGGGGGCACAAACCTTACTGCCCGGTAAAACAGCAGCTTTCTCTGCTTCTGTTTCTGCTTATAAAGTTCTTCCGGAAAAAAACATAGATGCTGCAAAGGAATTGGAGAAACGTAAAACGGTAGTTGCCGAATGGATGAATAACCTTGTCTTGGACACTCCCGATCCGGTTATCAATGAAATGTTCGCTTTCTCCAAGATACGTGCGCTCGAAAGCATTTATGAAACGAAAGGCGGACCTATGCATGGGCCGGGCGGTGAATCTTACTATGCCGCTATCTGGGCGAATGACCAGGCTGAATACATTAATCCCTACTTCCCGTATGTGGGTTACCAATATGGGAATGCGTCTGCTGTGAACTCATTCGAGCATTTTGCCCGTTATATGAATGATGAATGGAAGCCTATCCCCAGTTCCATTGTTGCCGAAGGTGACAGTTATTGGAACGGGGCAGGTGATCGCGGGGATGCTGCAATGATAGCTTATGGTGCGGCACGTTATGCGCTGGCAAGCGGCAATAAGGAGGAAGCACTGAAACTGTGGCCGCTAATTGAGTGGTGCTTGGAATTCTGTCGCCGGAAAATCAATGAG
>OLWW01000912.1_pt1 | contig 14529 bp, 9 predicted proteins | sample 1673991 | NCBI WGS metagenome assembly OLWW01 (sample SAMEA103958136, study PRJEB25191) | human gut metagenome
GTCCCAGAATCTTGTGGTCGATGATGGAAATCGCCTTCGCCTTGTTCTGTACCTCGGCACGGTGTCCGCACTCGTCCGGTGCTTCCACGTGGATGTAGACGAAATCCTGACCGTTCCGGAATTCGGCAATTGCCGCAGCTGCCTTTCCATCAAAGTTGGTGTCGATGTAGCCAGTAGCACCCTCGACTTCTACCACGCGCATGCCGGAGAACTTGCCGATGCCCTTGAGCAGGTCGACTGCCGAGACGATGCTGCCCTTCACGCCGAACTTCTCTTCAAAAGACGGCAGAGCCGGACGGCTTCCCTCGCCCCAGAGCCAGATTGAATTTGCAGGGAGCTTGCCCTCGGCTATTCTCTTCTTGTTCACGGGGTGATCCTTCAGAAGGTCGTAGCTCTCGCGCATCATGGCGATAAGCTTTTCGGCGTTCGGCGAAGTCGAGAGATACTCGCCGATAACTCTGCCGGAGATATCATGCGGAGGGGTCATCTTGCCGAGATCCGTCGTGCCGTTGTGTACGATAAGGCAATGACGATAAGCCACGCCGCTGTAAAAATCAAATTCACTGCTGCCGAAATGCTCCTGCACGGTTTTAATTATCTGTGCTGCCTCTTCGGTCGAGATATCGCCGCCGGAGTAGTCGAGCATGGTCTTTGCACCGTAATCCGCCTCGTCGCTCAAGGTGACAAGGTTGCAGCGCAGAGCGATATCAGTCTCGCTCATCTTGACTCCGATGCTGACCGCCTCAAGGGGCGAGCGGCCGGTGTAGCACTTCTTCGGATCGAATCCGAGCACGCTCATATTTGCAACATCGCTGCCGGGTTTGAGTCCGGCGGCAACGGTTCTGACAAGTCCGACTTCGCCCTTCGACGCAAGCGCATCGATATTGGGCTTCTTTGCGACTTCCATCGGCGTCTTTCCGCCGAGAGCCTCAACGGGATAATCCGCCATGCCGTCGCAGAGAACTACAGCATATTTCATATATCTTCACCCTTTCAGAGAATTTATGCACAAACGATGCATACCGGGCGCGGCAAGTTCGGTTAGCATATGCATACTCGCCCGCCGCTGATTTAATTATATCATAAAGTATCAGCGCATTAAAGCGGAAATTGCGAAAGATTATACACTTACACTATATAAAAAAGAGTGCAAAATGACGAAAATTTATTTATCAAAATGCGCATGCGGTATATAATTCAGCGTGGCGCAATGATATAATCAATTTGGAAGAAATATTCAAAAGGAGGATACTTATGACAAAAAGATTATTTGCAGTTTTGCTCGCGTTCCTGCTGATTCTCATGAGTTTCACGGCATGCGGCACAAAGACACCCGAGCCCGGCACGACCGCTACAGAAGACACATCTGCCGCAGAAACCGAAGCCAACGCGCAGACGAGTGCAGAAGAAACAGCGGCAAGCTCAAAATCGACATCCGAATCCGCAGAGCCAAGCACTGCGCAGAGCGCACAGAAACCTACGTCAAATAAACCGGCATCGAAACCTGCAAGGACGGCAAAATCGAATAATTCCGGTTCATCGTCAAAAGGCAAGCTCGAAGTCAGCGCCGCAAGCGTCAAAAGCGTTGCCGGAGCGAAGGTGCTCAGAGCGTGGAAGCTCAACTCAAACGGAGTGAATATTGAAATACACCGAATAGCATATGGGGCGCAGATAACTCAGGCTTTCAAAAAAGCAAACGCGGACGGTGCTATCGACTACGACAAGACAGTCACTTATCAGCCCATAATCAATGTCGCGATAATCACCTGTTCGCCCGATCATATCGGCGTTGCCTCAAGCCAACAGCTTCTCGGTACGAATGTCGGCAAGGTTGAGGATATGGGCAGAAAGAGCGGCGCGCTCATAGCAATAAACGGCGAGGCAGGCTCAACATATAAAAAAGGCGCTCCGACAATTCGCAGCGGCTCGATTGTTTCGACGGACGGCAGCGGGCAGGAACGACTGCTGATCTACAAAAACGGCACATGGAAAGTCGAAACGCTCACAAACGAGAACTGCAAATCGTATATCTCGCAGGGCGTTTACAATTCCCTGCGCTATCAGCGGCAAGTCATAACAAACGGCAAGGCAACCAACGAGCACGACACTTATTATCACAACCGCAACGTTTTTGCGCAGATATCAGAAAACAAATATATCCTGGCTGTCGGCGAATTTATGCCGCTCGACAATATGATGAAAGTCCTCATAGCATACGGCGCGAGGAATGCATTCCTGTTAAACGGCGGCAACTGCTCGTCGATGTATGTCAAGGGTATCGGCAACACGACCGGCACCAGAGCAACTCAGCTCAAAAATCTTAACAAGCCGTGCGTTATCGAGAGCGAATTCTTCGCGGCAAACGGTATGCTCGGATTGAACTCCGCCGGAAAACAGAAATTAGGCGGTCCGTGCAATGAAATCGACATAGTATATGTAAAATAAAAACAAAAGGGTGGGACGATGAAAAAGGCTTTCAGAGCGGCTGCAATTGCGGCAATTCTGCTGTTTGCGCTGACATTTATCGGGAGCGCAAAAATCAAAAGCACATCGGCTCACCTACTGTTTTCTTCGTCTGTCAGCGCCGGTGGCAATGAATCGCGGAAAGTCACGCTCAAAAGCGACGACAGAATAGCCATCGGCTCATATCTCGGCGAGCCTATTGTCTGGAGAGTCATCGAAACGGGCGGCAAAACTCTGCTCATGAGCGAAAAAGTGCTGTGCTTCAGGGCGTTCGACCCTTCCGAGGACGGCATCGGCAGTTCCGATTATCTCGCCTCTCCCCTGCGCGCATGGCTCAATTCGGAGAGCGGATTTTTAAATCCGGAGAATTTTTCAAAGTTTGACCTTTCGCTCATATCGCCTGACAAAAACGGCGATTCAATATTCCTGCCGTCAAAAGATATGCTCAAAAATATAAGCACCGCCGACCGCCGCAGAAGCCCGACCGAGCAGTGCGTCAAAAATGACAGCTCGCGCTATTTAACTCTGCGCAAATACTGCTGGTACTGGACAAGCTCGCCGGTTTCGACAAATCAGAGCAGCGTTACGGCGGTCACCACGACCGGCGGGTTCTATAAAACGCTCGCGGCGGACGAGCTGTGCGGCGTATGCCCGGCGATGTATCTTCGCAGCGGTATTCTCGTTCTTTGCGGAAGCGGAACCGCCGAAAATCCGTACGCATTGGCGGGAGGTGGCGAAAGATGAGAGAAAAGCTGAAAGAATTTCAAAATTCTCCGTGCTCGATAATCGCCGCATTCTCCGCCGCCGTGCTGTTTTTCTGCACGGTGTTCACTCGGCTGATTCTCAAAACCGACGACGGTCACTTTCTCGGCATACTCCACCGAAACGGATTCACAGTAACAAGCTGGCTGCACGAGCGGTACACGACCGTGTCCGGGCGGATAGTCGGCGAATGGCTGATGATAAACTTTCTGCGCCTGCCGCTCATTTTCTGGAAGCTGTTCATAGCAGCGCTGATTATATATATAATGTATTTTCTCTGCCGCCTGTCGGACTTTTTCGGCGAAAAGGCAAGCGCAAAACAGAGATATATCTTCGCCTGCTCGGTGCCGTTGGCAGTATTTCTGCCATGCCTCAACTCGTCGGCGTTCTGGTTTGCAGGTTCGTTTACATTTCTCGTTCCGTTCGCCGCCCTGCTTATCACGGTGACACCTCTCACATTCGAGGTATTCGGAGGGCGCGTGAATCCTATAGCATATGTCGCCGCCGCGATTGCTTCTGTCGTCGCGGCATCTCAGGAGCAGTCATGTGCCGCAGTGCTCGCGCTGCAGGTGATTCTGCTGATTTTTTCGGCATATCAACGCAGGCTTAGATTCCGTCAATTCATTCCGCTCCTGCCGAGCGCGGTTTCCGCCGCTGTTCTGGTTTTCTCGCCCGGGCTTCGCGGGCGCGGAGCGATGGAAGCGGCGTCGGGTTTTGAAAGATTCTCTAAAATGAATATATTTGAAAGACTGCTCTGCGGATTTTCGAATTATTTTGCATTTTCATTTTTCTTCTCACTGATAACAACTGTCGTTTTTCTCGTTCTGCTCGGCGCATCGGTATATGAAGCGTTCGGCGGCTCGCGGAAAATAAAGAAAATCACATCAGTCTTTGCAATATTTGCCTCGGTGCTGTGCGTCGGAGTCAACGCCGCATATATTATTATCCGCCGCACCACACCGGACAAGGGCTTTGAAAAGATGTTCAAGAGCGGCAATTATCTTTCGCTCGAACTTGCGGTTATCGCGCTCTGCTTTGTCTTTCTCTTTAGTATTTTCATTCTTATAACGGCGCTCATCAAAAAGAACAAAAAGCTCGGGTTTACCGTCGGCGTGCTGTTCAGCGCCGCTGTCTGCTGCGCCGCAGTGCTCGGATTCTCTTCGTCCGTCTACGCCTCCGGTCAGCGCGTATTTTACTTCACCGAGATGTTCACGCTCATCGCCTGCGCAGCGATGTATTCTTCACTCTCCGATAGCAAAGCGAAAAAATTCGCGGGATATGTAGTCCCGACAGCCGCATTTATTTTCTATATTATCAACTGCTTTACCTACACATTCCTTGAGATACCAATAATGGGCTAAAGCGAATTGTAAAGTGATTTACTTTACAATTATAAAGCCTATTTTTTAGCGCAAAAGTCGAAGCTCCCGTGCAACTTTCCCGATATATCAACATATTCGGGGATGCATGGGAGCTTTTGTTTTTTGATTTATAAATCATGTAAAGCTTAACAGCTTGTCATCAATGACCGTGCGGAACGACATCGAGTTTGTCATGTTCCTCGCCGAGATCGGCGCGCAGGAGCGCAAAGAACACTATCGCGAGCAATATTTCGGCGCACCAGATAGTCTTGCCGCCGAGATAGCCGCAGAGAAAAGTTGAAGCGACCGCGCCCGCGACAAATGAGCCTATCATCAGCAGATGCGCGAACATCTTGCCGCGCGCCTCTTTATTACCGCTGCGAAGCCACTTGACGAGGTTCGAGCCGACTTGGCGGACATGGTTGGTGCAGAAGGTAGTCGCCATCGGAATCTTTTTCGCCTGGCGGAATGTGTTGAACTGCATCGAAGCGATAAAATTCACAGCCACCTGGCAGATCTGCGGCGGCGCATTGTCCGGGACGAAGCCGAGCGCAAATATCCACGCCATTTCAAACGCCACAAACGCCGTGTCCCAGCGGACTATCTTGCGGCGGTTTATATGCTTGGGCAGAAATTCCGAAATGACCGTGCCGAGCAGATAAGCCGAAGCGGGCAGGAGATAATACAGCGCCTTGCGCCAATTTCCGCGCCCGAGCTGAACCGCCATGAGCACGAAGTTCGCTGTCTGCGCGTTACAGAACACGCCGCCCTTTTGAACATAAGTATATGCGCCGAAAAATCCGCCGACGGCTATCATAACGGCAAATATCCAGAGCTTTTCGCATTCGAGAAGCTCTTCATCTTTTTTGACAGCCTTTTCTTTCATCGTTCACCACACCGTTTCTTTTCTACAACGCATAAGTTTATCACTGCTCCCCGTCTCTGTCAAGGAACGGGAAGTAGCCGCAGCATCTTGAAAAAAAGCCGTTTTCATGGTATTATTTAGGGTATTATATACCATTATAGAATGCAGTATAAAACAAGAGGAGAATAGCATGTCAAAGCTTTTGAAGTATTTGAAAAAATACAAAATTGAAAGTATTCTCGCGCCGTTTTTCAAGCTCATTGAAGTGGCGTTCGAGCTGATTGTTCCGCTGATAGTCTCAACTATAATCGACGTCGGCATAGAGAACGGCGACAAAGTTTATATTATCAAGCGCTGCCTGCTGCTCGGTCTGTTCGGCATACTGGGTCTTTGCAGTACGCTTGTGGCGCAGTATTTCTCGGCGAAAGCGTCAGTCGGCTTCGCTTCCGATATCCGCCACGCGCTTTTCAAGCATATCGGCAAGCTCTCTTATTCCCAGCTCGATTCGCTCGGCGCGCCGACGCTCATAACCCGCCTGACGGGCGACATAAATCAGGTTCAGACCGGAACGAACCTGACTCTGCGCCTCGTCCTGCGCTCGCCGTTCGTCGTATTCGGCGCGGTGATAATGGCGTTCACGGTCGATGTAAAATCGTCGCTCGTGTTCGTCGTTGCGGTGCCCGCTCTCGCCGCGGTCGTGTTCGCGATAATGCTCGTGTGCATCCCGATGTACCGCAAGGTTCAGCAGAAACTGGACGGGCTGCTGAGCAAGACGCGCGAAAACCTGCTCGGCACCCGCGTTGTCAGGGCGTTCTGCAAAGAGGAAGAGGAAATTGCGGACTTTGACGCCAAGAACAACGCCCTGACCGAGATGCAGACAGCTGTCGGCAGGATATCCGCTTTCATGAACCCCGCAACTTTCGTGCTCATAAACCTCGCGATAATCGCGCTGATATATGTCGGCGCAATACGCGTTGATTCCGGCGCCATCTCGCGCGGCGCGGTCGTTGCGCTCTATAACTACATGTCACAGATCCTCGTTGAGCTGATAAAGCTCGCGAATCTCATAATCAGCGTCACAAAGGCGATAGCCTGCGGCAACCGAATTCAATCGGTGCTCGATATCGAGCCCGGCACCGTCCCCGGTCATGTAATCGACGGCAACAAAAACAGCGAATACTCCGTTGAGTTTGACGGGGCGTGTCTCTCCTACAACGGGAGTGAGGAGTCCCTGCACAATATTGACCTCAAAATCCCGCGCGGCAGCTCGATAGGCGTTATCGGCTCGACCGGATCGGGCAAAACTTCGCTCGTCAATCTTATTCCGCGATTCTACGATGTCACCGGCGGGTGCGTGCTCGTTGACGGCGTTGACGTGCGCGACTACGACACAAAGGCTCTGCGCTCGAAAATAGGCGTTGTCTCGCAGAAAAAAGCCCTGTTCGCCGGCACTGTCAGGGACAATATCCGCTTCGGCAAGCAGGATGCTACGGATGAAGAAATCTGGCAGGCGCTCGAAACGGCGCAGGCAAAGCAGATGATAGAGGACAAGAGCGGGCAGCTCGACTTTGTCCTCGAACAGGAGGGCAAGAACCTCTCGGGCGGTCAGCGCCAAAGAATGACTATAGCCCGCGCCCTCGTCAGAAAACCAGAGGTGCTCATCCTCGACGACGCAGCGAGCGCGCTCGACTACGCCACCGGTGCGGCGCTGAACAAGGCGCTGAGAAACACCGACTTTGCCCCGACTGTCATCACTGTGTCCCAGCGCGTTGCGGCGATAAGAAACGCCGATACCATAGTAGTCCTCGACGAGGGCGAGATAGTCGGCATGGGCACGAACGACGAGCTCCTGCGCTCGTGCGAAGTCTACAAAGAAATTTTCGATTCCCAGCTTGAAAAGGAGGATGCGTAACCGTGAAGAACAAAACCGTTTTCAAGCGAGTTATCGCGGTCATCGGCCGCTCGAAGCTTCTGCTGTTCCTTTCGCTCATCCTCTCCGTTGCAAGCGTCATTCTCTCGCTCTATATCCCCGTCCTCGCCGGACGCGCGATAGACGGAATAAAGCTGCACGGCAACGTTGATTTTGAAGTCATAAAAAAGTGTCTTTTCGGCATTCTGATCTGCGCCATAGTCGGCGGAGTGCTCCAGTGGATGATGAACATCATCAACAACCGCATAGCCTATAACACCGTGCGCGATATACGTTCAAAGGCGTTTTCGCATATGCAGGCCCTCCCCGTGGCGTTCGCCGACTCCCACCCCTACGGCGATATCGTCAGCCGCATAACGGCGGACGCGGAGCAGTTTGCCGACGGACTGATTCTCGGCTTTTCTCAGCTGTTCACGGGCGTTGTCACGATAGCCGTGACGCTCGTTTTCATGCTCACTATATCGCCGCTCATCACTCTTGCGGTCGTCGTGCTGACCCCGATATCACTGTTCACGGCGCGTTTTATAGCACGCCGCACTTATTCGATGTTCAAAAAGCAGTCCGAGACCCGCGGCGAGCAGACTGCGCTCATCAACGAGATGATACAGAATCAAAAGACCGTGCAGTTGAAAGATTTGACGAGAGCAATGAAAAGTTGCGTAAATATTCGCTCAAATCTATATTCTTCTCGTCGCTTACAAACCCGACCACCAGATTTATCAACAATCTTATCTACGCCGTAGTCGGGCTCATGGGCGGAATATTCGCCATCGGCGGCATGGTGACCGTCGGCGGATTCGTCAGCTTCCTCGCCTACTCGAACCAGTACACAAAGCCGTTCAACGAGATTTCCGGCGTCGTGACGGAGCTTCAGAATGCCCTCGCCTGCGCGGCAAGAATATTCGAGCTCATAGACGAAAAGCCCGAGGAGTCGGACGAAAATTGCTCGGCGCTCAGCGACCCCAAGGGAAGCGTGGAGTTCGACAATGTCCGCTTCTCATATGACAAGAGCAAAAAGCTCATCGACGGCTTCGATTTCTTCGCCCCGTCCGGCAAGACAATAGCCGTTGTCGGTCCGACAGGATGCGGCAAGACTACGCTTATCAATCTCCTGCTCCGCTTCTACGACGTTGACGGCGGAAGCATAAAGGTTGACGGCGAGAATATAAATGACATCACACGCCACAGCCTCAGGCACCATTTCGGCATGGTGCTCCAGGATACCTGGATAAAGAACGGCACCGTCCGCGAGAATATAGCATTCGGCAAGCCCGACGCCACGGATGAAGAGATAATCGCCGCCGCCAAGGCAGCACGCGCTCACAGCTTTATAAAGCGACTCAAAAACGGCTACGACACCGTCATCGGCGATGACGACGGACTCTCCGAGGGCGAAAGACAGCTGCTCTGCATCGCGCGCGTCATGCTCATGAAGCCGCCGATGCTAATCCTCGACGAGGCAACTTCATCGATAGACACCAGAACTGAACTGAAAGTTCAGGATGCGTTCAACACGCTCATGCAGGGGCGCACCTCGTTCGTCGTGGCGCACAGACTCTCGACCATCCGCCACGCCGACTGCATTCTCGTTATGAAAGACGGCAAGGTCGCCGAGCAGGGCACGCACGAGGAGCTGCTCGCGAAGAACGGATTCTATACAAAGCTCTACAACAGCCAGTTTGCGCAGTGAAATATATGCCATGGAACAGCAGAGAAGAAAGCCTAACAGGCTGAAAGATTACGACTATTCGCAAAACGGAGCATATTTTATCACAATTTGCATAGATGACAGAAAGCCCATATTGTCACGCATTGCCGTAGGGGCGACCGCATAATACAACAGTTCAAAGGTTCCGTAACTAAGCAAGTCAAAAAATCAATTTGGCAAAAAGGTTTTTATGACCATATAATCCGTGACGAATACGATTATCAAGTCAAATGGCAATATATTGACGACAACCCGATCAAATGGGCTGAGGACGAATTGCATCAGGAATGAAAAACAGTCGGATAACCGCCGCAGTATCTTTCATTTGAAAGTTCGCGGCGGTTATTTTTTATTCAGTGTAAAATGGCGGCTCAGGGCGAAAATATAAAGCCCAATTCGACAAATATCATTTTTAATCTGCATTGTTGACATCGGCAAAAAGTATGATATAATTATAACAGTTGTTATAAAACGAGTGTTTTATAATTGTTATTGGAGGACGCCATGGACTACATTCGCCTGTCACCCGAAAATCTTGAGAGTGAGCACATATGCTGTGCAATATCAAACGCCAAGGATCCGCAGGTCATTGCAAAAAAGCAGTGGCTCGCCGAAAGGCTCGGCGAGGGTCTGATATTTTTAAAAGCCGACGCGCGCGGGAAGTGTTTTATTGAATATATTCCCGTCGAAAACGCATGGGCTCCGATAGACGCGCCCGGCTATATGTTCATCGACTGTCTCTGGGTCTCCGGCTCTTTCAAGGGGCACGGATATTCAAACGACCTGCTCAACGAATGTATCCGCGACAGCCGCGAAAAGGGCAAATCGGGGCTGTGTATACTCTCATCGGCGAAGAAGCGCGGTTTTCTTGCCGACCCGAAGTATCTGAAATATAAAGGCTTCATAAAAGCCGATTCGGCAGAGCCGTATTTTGAGCTGATGTATCTGCCGTTTAACCCATCCGCGCCCGCTCCGCGTTTTCGCGAACAGGCAAAGAGCGCTCAGACTGACGGCAGCGGGTTCGAGATATTTTATACAAGCCAGTGCCCGTTTACGGCAAAATATGTTCCGATAATTGAAAACATGGCAAACGATATGAATCTTCCGCTGAGCGCCGTGCATACCTCATCGCGCGAGCAGGTTCAAAACGCGCCCTGCGCCTACACCGCATTTTCGTTGTTCTATAACGGGAAGTTCATAACGCACGAGATACCGAGCGAAAAGAAATTCGCGGCGATTTGTGAAGAGTTCGTAAAATAAAACATAGCCGGATTGACCGGCAGTGTAAAATATACTAATATAGAAAAGGGAAAAGATATCTGTCCGCCCCGGCGGACGAAAAGGAGACATTATGCTTAACATCAAAAATCTGACCAAAACCTACGGCGAGAAAAAGGCTGTTGACGACCTGACGCTGCATATCGCGCCCGGCGAGATATACGGCTTCATCGGCCACAACGGCGCGGGCAAGACCACAACACTCAAATCCGTTGTCGGCATTCTGCAGTTCGACGAGGGCGAGATAACGATAAACGGCATCTCGATAAAAGATGACCCGCTCGCCTGCAAAAAAATCATAGCCTATATTCCCGATAACCCCGACCTCTACGAATACATGACAGGAATAAAATATCTGAACTTCATCGCGGATATTTTCGGCGTCAGCGCTGACGACCGCCGCGAGCGCATACATAAATATGCCGATATGTTCGGGCTGACTGCTGACCTCGCGCAGCCTATCTCGGCGTATTCTCACGGCATGAAGCAGAAGCTCGCGATAATCTCCGCGTGGATCCACGAGCCCAAATTAATTATCATGGACGAGCCTTTCGTCGGTCTCGATCCCGCCGCATCGCATCTGTTAAAAGGCATGATGCGCGAGGTCTGCAACTCCGGCGGCGCAATATTCTTCTCGACCCATGTTCTCGAAGTTGCCGAAAAGCTCTGCGACAAGGTCGCGATAATAAAAAGCGGCAAGCTCATCCGCTCCGGCACAATGGAAGAGGTCAAGGGCGACTCCAGCCTTGAGAACGTGTTCCTCGAACTGGAGGGAGAAGAATGCTGAAAACACTGATAAAAAAACAGCTTCTCGAACTCAATAAAAGTTTCTTCGTTGACCGCAAGACGGGCAAGGGCAAATCTCCCCGCTCGGCGACATTCTCGATAGTGCTGTTCATATTGCTCATGATTTTTGCCATCGGCGGAATGTTCTGCTATATGTCATATTCGATGCGCCCGCTGATAGCCTACGGCATGAGCTGGCTCTATTTTGCTATTATGGGCGCTACCGCCGCGCTTTTCGGCGTTTTCGGCAGCGTGTTCAACACATATTCGAGCCTCTATGACGCAAAGGACAACGACCTTCTGCTCTCGATGCCCATTCCCGTGCGCGATATTATGGCGGCGCGCCTCATCGGAGTCTATCTCATGGGGCTGATGTATTCGGGCGTTGTGGTAATCCCCGCCGTCGGCGTGTATTTCATAACCGCGCACCCCGGAATATCCGGCATAACAGCCGTTATAATGGCCGTTATGGTGACTGTTCTCGTTCTTATACTGTCGTGCATACTCGGCTGGGTCGTTGCAAAAATCGCGGTCAAATTAAAAAACAAGAGCATTATAACAGTTATAGTTTCGATAGCGTTTCTCGGCGGCTACTATTATGTCTACTTCAGGGCGAACGAGATAATCACAGGCATCGTTGCGAACAGCGCGGCTGTTGCCGCAAAGGTGCGCATGTCCGCCTATCCGCTCTATATTTTCGGCAAGGCGTTCGCGGGCGATGTTCTCCCGACAATTATAATTTCGCTCATCATTCTCGCCCTGCTCGCCGCGACATGGCTCATAATGTCGCGCACATTCTTAAAACTCGTCACGAGCAGCGGAAAGACCGCAAAGACAGTCTACAAAGAAAAGACGGTCAAGCAGCAGGGCACCGACCGCGCGCTTCTGCGCCGCGAGATAAACCACTTCCTCTCGAGCCCGTCTTATATGCTCAACTGCTCGCTCGGGGCGCTGTTTATGATAGCCGTCGCTGTTTTCTCGCTGATAAAAAGCGACTGGTTTATCGGCGTTGTAACCCGCATGGATGAGGATTTGCTGGAATACGCCCCGACATTTGCGTGCTTACTTTTATGCCTGCTCTCTTCGATGAATATACTCACCGCGCCCGCGATATCCCTCGAGGGCAAGAGTCTCTGGATAGCCCGCTCGCTCCCCGTCACCTCGTGGCAGATTCTCGGGGCAAAGCTGAAGCTCCACATGCTCTTCACCGCCGTCCCCGCGCTGATATGCAGCATATGCTTCTGTATTGCCCTCAAGCCGGAGCTTCTCACCGCGGCGGTCATGATTATCCTGCCGCAGATATTCACGCTCCTGTGCGCCGTTTCGGGGCTCAGAGTGAACATCAGGATGCCTAATCTCACCTGGAGCAGTGAGAGCGGAGCGGTCAAGCAGAGTCTCGGCATCATGCTCGCGATGTGCCTCGGCTGGGCGTATATCATCGTGCTCGTCGCGGTCTATCTGTTCGCGGTGCAGGTGCTGCCGAATGTGTTCGCGCTGATGATCGCGACAGCGGTCATAGCAATAATAACCGCGATATCATTTGCAAGGCTCAAGCGCAAGGGCGTAAAGAGATTTGAGACACTGTAAGCAAAAATAAATATCAGCAGCCGTGGTTCGTTGAGAATCACGGCTGTTGTTTTTTGCGATAAATTAAAATATTGAAGTAAATAAATATAACAAACTATGCCGACAGCGCACAAAAAATTATCTGACATTCAGCGACTTGAGTTATCGCGGCTTCGTATCGGTTGCGCCGATATCGGAAAGCCGCAAGGGCTGTCCCTACAATTTGCGCTGCAATTCCCGGGTAAAAGCGCGGTTCGAAATAAAAAAGCGGCAGACAAGCACACCTGTCTGCCGCAATTTTATTTAATTATTTCTCAAGATTAGCCTTGAGGGTGTTGAGCTCGTCACTCAGAGCCTTGGGAAGTCTGTCACCGAACTTAGCGTAGAACTCCTCGATGCCCTTTGCCTCGTCCTCCCAGAGGGAGTTGTCAACGCTCAGGATCTCCTTGAGCTGATCCTCGCTGACCTCGTCCTCGATGCCCTCAAGGTTGATGTCCTCAGCCTTGGGCACGAAGCCGATAGCGGTCTCCTCTGCGTCGACCTTGCCCTCGCAGCGTTTGATGATCCACTCAAGCACGCGCATGTTGTCGCCGAAGCCGGGCCACAGGAAGTTGCCGTCGTCGTCCTTACGGAACCAGTTGACGTTGAATATCTTCGGAGCCTTATCCTCGTCGAGGCCTGCGCCGATGTCAATCCAGTGCTGCCAGTAATCAGCCATGTTGTAGCCGCAGAACGGAAGCATAGCCATGGGGTCGCGGCGGACAACGCCGACTGCGCCGGCTGCTGCTGCGGTGGTCTCGGAAGCCATTATCGAGCCGACGAACACGCCGTGATTCCAACTTCTTGACTGATAGACCAGCGGAGCGAGCTTAGCTCTTCTGCCGCCGAAGACGATAGCGGAGATCGGAACGCCTGCCGGATTCTCAAACTCGGAGCTGATGCACGGGCAGTTGACAGCGGGAGCGGTGAAGCGGCTGTTCGGATGAGCGCCCTTTTCCTCGCTCGTCTTGCCGTTCCACGGTCTGCCCTGCCAGTCGATGGCGTTCTCAGGCGGATTCTTGTCGAGGCCTTCCCACCAGACGGTGTTGTTGTCAAGGTTAAGCGCAACGTTTGTGAAAATGGTATTCTTTCTTGTCGCGGCAAGCGCGTTGGGATTGGACTTCTCGTTCGTGCCGGGGGCAACGCCGAAGAAACCGTTCTCGGGGTTGATAGCATAAAGTCTGCCGTCGGGACCCTTTCTGATCCAGGAGATATCGTCGCCGACGCACCAGATCTTGTAGCCCTTGTTTCTGTATCCCTCGGGCGGGATAAGCATGGCAAGGTTGGTCTTGCCGCAGGCGGAGGGGAAGGCGGCGGTGACGTACTTCACCTCGCCCTGGGGATTCTCAATGCCCAGGATGAGCATGTGCTCAGCCAGCCACCCCTCGCGGCGGCCGAGCACGGAGGCGATGCGCAGCGAGAAGCACTTTTTGCCCTGCAGCACATTACCGCCGTAGTTGGAGTTGACGGAGATGATCTTGTTCTCCTCCGGGAAGTGGACGATGTAGCGGTCCTCCTCGCAGAGATCCTTTTTGGAATGCAGGCCCTTGACGAAATCATCGCTGTCGCCCAGGAAATCCAGCAAACAATCCTGCCCAAGACATTTCCTCCGTTTCCGGAGTTGAAATCGTTCGACTTGTATGCCTATATGAACGCTGCCAAATATGTAGGAGGGGATTTTTATGATTTCTTCCGCATCGACCAGGACCGCTTGGGCTTCGTCATTGCCGATGTGTCGGGCAAAGGTGTTCCCGCCGCAATCTTCATGGCT
>OLWW01000916.1_pt1 | contig 14509 bp, 8 predicted proteins | sample 1673991 | NCBI WGS metagenome assembly OLWW01 (sample SAMEA103958136, study PRJEB25191) | human gut metagenome
GGATATTTCTGGCGAATGGAGTCTTGCAGTAGCGCATGTAATTCCTTTGAATCTTTGGAGGTCTTGCATTTTACCAGTATTTGTGCATAATTGGATTGAGGACCGAAAGATACATTGGATAAATAATAGCGGGGTGGCGTGCGACCTATGTAGGTAGAAACCATTTCTGTTTCTTCGTGTCCGCGTATATAGTCTGCCAGACTGCTTGCCATGCGGTCTGTTTCGTTAATGTTTGTTCCTTCGGGCAGCCACATATCTACGGTAAAGTATTGTTTTTCCAGTGCGGGTACGAATACTTTAGGAATAAATTTGAAACTCCAGGCAGAGAGTATCAGCATAATGGCCAGTGAGCCGATGGTGACCGACCGGTGGCGGAGCACCCAATGTAAAGCATTGCGGAAACGGTTGTAATATTTTCCGTCGAACAGTGCCGCTTTCAGTTCCTCGGGACGTGGGCGGCGGACAAATTCCTGTATAAAGAAAGGTGTCTGTGTCAGTGCGAACACCCAGCTGAACATCAGGGATACTCCGATAACCACGACTAATGAGGATAACAGTTCACCTGTGATATGTGGTGAATAATAGATAGGAAGGAAAGTAAGAATAGCGATTACGGTTGCTGCCAACAAGGGCAGGGCGGTAGTCGAGCAAGCCTGCATGATGGCTACACGTTTCCGCATTCCACGCTCCATATTGATTAAAGCGGAGTCTGACACAACAATGGCATTGTCTACCAACATCCCCATGGCGATAATGATGGCGACCAGTGACATTCGCTGGAGTGCGATGCCGCAAGCCATCATGACAATGAGAGTGGCGAAGATGGAAAAAATCAGTCCGCTACCTATCAGCGTGCCATTCTTGAACCCGATGAAAAATAATAGAATGGCTATAACAGTTAAAACGGAAATGATGAGATTCAAGACAAAGCCTTGATTGGCAACGGCTGATTCATATCCTTGATCGTAGATAGAGGTCAGTTCATATCCTTCAGGCATGGATTGGGATAATTCGTCAATGCGTTTTTTCACAGCTTCTGCCATATCCACTACATTTCCGGTGGGGACGGTGGAGATGGCAATACCTATGGCCGGATTACCGTCAATGCGCATCAGATTGCTGGCAGGTGTCTGATAACTTTCTTCTATTTGTGCAATGTCGGCAAGGCGGAAATGTTCACCGGAGCGTGATACGATAGTCAGGTTTCTTATATCATCTAATGAATAAAAATTTCCAGTGGATTCAATGCGCAGCCGATTTTGTCCGGCATCAATACCTCCGGCATCCACCACCTTGTTTTGTGCTTCGAAAGCGCGGGCTATATCCGAGGTCGTAATTCCGCTTTGTGCCATGACGGATGGGCTGACAGATACGTCAATGGTAGGTGTCTGTATTCCGTAGATTTCTATTTTAGCAACATCTTTTATTTTCAATAGTTCGTTTTTGATAATCTTGGCTTCGTCTTCCAGTTCCCGATAGGTATGGCTCTTTCCAGTCAGTCCATAGAAAACTCCCAATACATCTCCAAAATCATCGTTAACAACAGATGGACCTGCTCCGGCGGGAAGTTTGCTTTGTACATCATTTACTTTACGGCGTAATTTGTCCCAAAGTTGTTGCATTTCGTCTGCCCGGATTTCCTTTTTTACATAAACGGTTATTTTTGAAAGTCCTGTTCGGTTTTCTGTTTTCAGATAATAAAGTTCACCAAGAGATTGGATGGATTCTTCCAGAACATCTGTTACTTGAGATTGTACCTCGGAGGGGGATGCTCCGGGATACGGAGTCAGTACGAGTGCTTGTTTGATGGTAAAGGGGGCGTCTTCCAGTTTTCCCATTTTGATATAGGAGAACAGCCCACCGGCCAATATCAATACCAACAGCAAGATAGTGACTGCTTTCTTCTGTAGAAAATATTTTACGAGTTTCATGATTGTTTATTTCTGTGATATTATTCGTTTTCTACACTTATTTTCATTCCATCCGATAGGAAGCGGAGCCCACTGTTTGCTACAGTTTCATCAGGATACAAGCCTTCGGTGATAGATACATAACCGTTTGGCAATAGATCCCCTTTCTTTACTTTTCTCTTAGTTACTTGTTGGGTTTTGGAATTTACTACCCATAAATAATCTCCTTCTGTAGGGCGATGGCAAAGGGCTGTTTGAGGGATGGCTGCTCCTTGGGAAAGAGTTGAAACGGAAGGGGCATTTAGGCTTGCTTTACCAGACATACCTGCCAGTAATTTCCCTTCTTTATTGGGAAGTAGAGCGGTCAGCAGATAAGAGAGGTTATTGCGGGTAGTCCCTTTGGAAATTTCTATTATCTTAGCATTATATACTTTATCGGGTTGGGCGTCAAATCGTACTTGTATTGTATCTAGTGTTTGCGCTGCACGGGCAATGTCTTGAGTGACATAAATCTCCAGTTTAAGTTGGTCTATATCAATAAAAGAAATGATGGGCTGGGTTGCTTTCACGTCTTGAAATTTCTCTATATATACTTCACCCACATAACCATTGAATGGAGCGATAAGGCGTGTGTCTTCCAGTTCATAGGAAGCTGTATTGAAAGTTGTTTTTGCAGTGATATAGTCTGCTTTTGCTTTTTCATAAGTACTTGCAGAAACATTTCCTTTGCCGTATAACTTTTGTATACGTTCGAATTCCGCTTTTGCCTGATGGTAGATTGCTTCGGCACGTTCTTTACGGATGCGGAAATCGCGCGGATCTATTTCGGCTATGATGCTGCCTTGTTGGTATCGGTTACCTGCGTATACATCGAAACGGTCGATGGGACCGCCTACTCGGAAAGATAACTCGGAAGTGCGAAAAGGTCGGGCAATAAAAGAGAATTCTTTGTCACCCTGATGTGAAACTGGAACAGCTTGTGTTGTTTTTACAATAAGGTCTTGTTTTTTATCATTGCCTTCGGCAGCACAGGAAGAAAGTAGTGCGGCAAGGCTTAATAATAGCATGGAATGTACGTTTATCTTCATATTTTGTCTTTTAAGTTTGAGACAAAAATAAAGATTGAAGGGAGAACAGATGGGGAAGAAAATGCTGAAACCGGAAAAAGAAGACCGGAAAAAGGGAAAATGCATCCTGAATAATTTTATCAATGAAGTAAAAAAAGATTTATTCAGGCAACTTTTTATACAGAATAGCTGTTTTTATCAGTAAGATGATTAACTATAAACTCTAAAGAATAAAGCGTATGTATTTTATTTGGTACATTATTATCGGAATTATTGCTGGTTTTGTTGCCGGTAAGTTGATGAGAGGGGGAGGTTTCGGTCTCTTTATTAATTTATTGGTTGGTATTGTTGGTGGTGTCCTGGGCGGCTGGGTATTCAGTTTGTTTGGTATTGCAGCAACTGGTATTATTGGCAGTCTTGTTACCTCTATTGTGGGAGCTATATTATTGTTGTGGATTGTTTCTTTGCTCAAGAGGTCTGATATTTCTTGAATTATAAGAGTAAAAAAGAACCGTCCTGACGACACGCTTGCCGGGGGCGGTTCCTAACCAAACAAATCAAAAAATATAAGTATATTAACTAATTGCTTCCACCTCCTAAGGCACGGTAAAGCATGATATGCAGTTTACAAGATTCCACATTCAGAGCGATACGTTCCAATTCACAATCCAGGAAACGTTCATCGGCCGACAGTACATCCAGATAGCCTGCGAATCCTACTTTAAACATTTCATTTGCATTATAAATAGATCGATGATGGATACGGCTTTCTTCTTCTTTCAACTTTTTGCGCTGGTGCATTTGCGATGATGCAGTAATGAGGTTTAATACTTCTTCATAGGCTTTTAATACCGTATCGTGATATCCTAACAAAGCGATGCGTTGCTGGCTTTTCGCATCATTCCATAATGCACGTATAGTATTTTGTTTGAATATAGGTGCTGTGATACCTGCGCCGAGATTGTAAACCAGGGATGCAGGAGCAGTAAACCATTTATCCAGATCAAATGCGTTAAAACCTCCGTTTCCTCCAATCACGATGGATGGGAAGAAAGCTTTTCGCGCTGCAGATACGTCGGATTTACTAGCTAATAACTCCAGTTCGGCAGCCTTTATATCCGGGCGATATTGCAAAAGTTGTGACGGGATCCCTGCATCTGTGGGAAACTCATAACTACATGCAGTTTCAAATGACACTCGTTTCACCTTGAAAGGCAGTCGTCCTAATAAGGTGGCGATGGCACGTTCCTTTTCACTTATTTGCTGTTCGTTTGCAAGCAGCATTTCTTCCAATTTAAGGCGTCGTGACCGGAATTGGTCTACAGAAAGTCGGGTTACTTCACCTTCTTTCATCAGTTCATCGGTTAAATTATAAGCATCTCTGGCTGTTAGGATGGCTTCGCGTAGCACATATCGCTGTTTATCCAGTCCTATTAATTCAAAATAGTGTGTACCTACTTCTGATATCAATAAGGTGCGTGCCAGACGCATAGCTTCTACAGACTGCATCCAGCGGGATACGGCCGATCGTTTTTTATCGGTTAGCTTACCCCATATGTCAGCTTCCCATTGAAAATTGAGTCCTAGGTTGAAATTCCGGTAGGGATCTGGAATATGTTTGTCTTTTTCTAAATCGGGAGTGTTGGTGGTGCTGTTACCAACTCCGTCCATAGTGTACTCGCCAAAACGTTGTACTCCACCATCAATGCCTAATGAAAGATCGGGCAGCAGCGCTCCTTTTCCTACTCGAACTTGTGAACGGGCAATGGATATCCGTTCTATAGTTTGAAGGAATGAATGATTGTTATTTAACGCTTCGGCTATATAACTTTGCAATAACGTATCTGGAAAAAATGTTTTCCATGACATGGAAGAGATAGTAGTGCTGTCCGTTTCCCTATCCATATAGAACTCGGGTAACTCTATCTTTTCTGTCGGAGTAAGGGAAGGGGCTTTGCAACTTACCATAATCAGACAGAAAGCTCCTATTATTAAACCTGTTTTGTTTATATTGTTATTTTTCATCTTCTTCATCATAGCTGACTTTATTACGGTTAAGATGTGCAGACCAACTCTCGAAAATAAGGTAAAGTCCAGGTACAAGGAAGATTCCTACGAATGTACCGATAAACATACCTCCGGCGGCAGCTGTTCCGATGGAACGGTTGCCCAAAGCACCGGCTCCGCTTGCCATTACCAACGGGATTAGTCCGCATATAAATGCAAAGGATGTCATCAGGATGGGGCGCAGACGGCTTACGGAACCTCTAACGGCAGCATCAAAGATGCTCATTCCCTGTTTGCGGTACTGGTTGGCCATTTCCACAATAAGAATGGCATTTTTGCCTAGCAGACCAATCAACATTACCAAGGCTACCTGGGCATAAATATTATTTTCCAAGCCTGCCAGTTGCAGGAAAAAATAAGAACCGAAGATACCTGCCGGCAATGAAAGTATGACGGGAAAAGGCAGTAACAGACTCTCGTATTGTGCTGCCAGCAACAAATAAACAAACAGTAGGCAAATACCGAAAATAAGAACGGTTTGTCCACCCGAATCTTTCTCTTCACGAGTAACTCCTGACCATTCTATATCATAACCGCGAGGTAATGTCTCTTTGGCAATTTGTTCCACTGCTTCGATAACCTCTCCTGAACTGACTCCTTCGGCAGGTTCACCTGTAATCAAGGCCGAGGTGAACATATTGTAGCGTGTAATCTGGTTAGGACCGAATATACGGTCCATCGTCATAAAGTTAGAGTAGGGTACCATATTTCCGTCCTTGTTCTTGGCATAGAACTTATACAGATCTTCAGGATTCATACGATACTCTGGAGAAGCCTGTAACATCACCTTATACATTTGTCCGAAACGAATAAAGTTGGATGAGTAGAAACTGCCGATATAGGATTGGAGTGTTTCCATGGATTCATTTAGATTTACTCCTAATTTAGCTGCTTTAGCAATATCCACTTTCAGCAGATATTGTGGAAAATTAGGATTGAATCCTGAGGTTGCTCCCACAATGCGCGGATCTTCATTCAGTTTTTCTACTAATGTATTGGCAACATCGGCAAATTCTGCAAAGCTGCCTGCTGTTTTATCTTGTAAACGAAGTTCGAAGCCGCTGGCATTACCGAATCCCGGAACTGTAGGAGGCAGGAAGAACTGAATATCCGCATCTTTGATATGCGAGGTGCGGTCTTTGTATATCTCTATAAGTTCGGCTGCTGTTTGATCGCGTTCACTCCACGGGGTGAGATTAATCATACCCATACCGAAATTGGCACCTTCCGTTTCAGTCATCAAACTATAACCTGCTAATGTGGAGATGCTTTCAATTTCTTTGAAAGGAAGCAATGCAGCTTGTACAGCGTTCAAGGCTTTTTCGCTGCGTTCCAATGTTGCTCCCGGAGGCGCATCTACATTGACATAAATCATACCTTGGTCTTCATTGGGAATAAAGCCTGAAGGAAGTACCTGGCTCATGCCGAAAGTGGCAAGGAAGAAAATAATCAGTGTGGCATAAGTGATTATTTTCCGGCTCAAATACTTGTGTAATCCGATATTGTATTTCTTTTCAAAGCGGTCGTACCGGCGGTTGAAAAAAATAAAGAAACGACGTAGCCATCCTGCTTTTTTCTTCTTTTTTCCATCAGCGGGTTTCAGTAACAAAGCACATAGGGCAGGCGAGAGGGTCAATGCGTTTATTCCTGAGATAACAATGGCTACCGCCAGTGTCAATGAGAATTGCCGATAGAAAATACCTACAGTTCCCTGCATGAAGCCCACCGGAACAAAGACTGCCGACATGACTAGCGTGATGGCAATAATGGCTCCACCGATTTCATTAATAGCTGCTACAGATGCTTTATAAGGAGAGAGTTTCTCATGATGCATCTTTACATGGACAGCCTCTACGACGACTATTGCGTTGTCTACTACAATACCTATTGCGAGCACAAGGGCGAATAAGGTCAACATATTTATGGAGAAGCCCAGCATTTCCATAAAAAAGAATGTACCGACCAATGAAACTGGTACGGCGATAGCCGGAATTAAGGTGGAACGGAAATCTTGTAAAAATATATACACCACAATAAATACCAGTATGAATGCTTCGAGCAGTGTCTTCAGCACTGATTGTATGGAGGCGTCAAGAAAGCGTGATACGTCATAGGAGATATTGTAATCCATGCCAGGCGCAAAACTGCTTTCTTTGATTTCTGCCATTTTGGTTTTAATATTTTGGATGACTTCCCTTGCATTGGAGCCGGGGCGTTGTTTGATCATAATAGATGCCGATGGCCTTCCGTCGGTCATAGAGGTCATGTTATAATCTTCAGAATCGAATTCAATAGTGGCAACGTCTTTCAGACGTAGCAGTGAACCATCGGGAAGAGCTTTCAATACAATCTCTCCATATTCTTCTGCTGTGCTGAACTTTCCGGTATATTGTAATACATATTGCAGTTGTTGGGGTAATTTGTCTGAACTGATACCTGTCTTGCCGGGTGCTGCTTCTATATTTTGATTACGGATGGCTTCAGTTACATCTTGAGGTACCATGTTGTAGGCGGCCAGCCGGTTAGGATTCAACCATACACGCATGGCATAATCACGGCTACCCATGATTTCTACCAAGCCTACACCGTCAATACGTTTTAATTCGCGCAAAATATTGATATCGGCAAAGTTATAAACAAACTTTTCGGTATGTGCACTGTCCGTACTCATGATGTTCAAGTACATCAACATACTGTTTACTTCTTTTTCTGTAATAACTCCGGCACGGATTACCTCTTCAGGCAATTCGTCTAGCACGGTAGTCACACGGTTCTGTACATTTACGGCAGCTACGTCTGGATCGGTTCCCACTTTAAAATAGATAGTAGTAAGGGACATACCGTCGTTGGTACAAACAGTGGTCATGTAGGTCATGCCGGGTACTCCGTTGATGGCACGCTCTAACGGGGTGGCGACTGTTTTAGACATCACATCGGCACTAGCCCCGGTGTATCGGGCGGTTACCGTTACAGATGGGGGTACGATATCGGGAAACTGAGTGATGGGCAGTGTCAAAATAGACAGTACGCCCAAGCAGACGATAATGACGGAGATTACTCCTGAAAGTATCGGTCTTTTTATAAATAGCTTAAACATAAACTGTCCGTTTTATTTTACGATAGGTTGTTTTAATTCAACTTCTTTTCTGATTGCTTCCATATCAATGGTATCGGTCTTGATGGTAATGCCGTCTTTCATCATTTGCACTCCCTCGTATACGATGGCAGTGTTAGGAGAGAAGTCTTGTGTCACATAGTAATTATTATAGCGTTCCAGCGGTTGGAAGCTGCGTACTTTTACTACACTGGCACTATCAACGGTATATACATAGGTGAAATCTTGAATTTCGAATGTTGATTTCTGGGGAACTAGACAGATGTTGTCCATTTGAGTCATCATACGCACTTTTCCGGTCACTCCATGTTTCAGCAGTCCGTCCGGGTTCGGAAAACGAACACGGAAGGCGATGGAGCCGGTTCCTCGTTCAAAATCACCTTCTACTGTTTCCAACGTGCCTTTGTGGGAGTAGATGGAACCGTCTGACAAAATCAGTTCCACATTATTTTCTTCGTGCTGTTTTTGTCCGCTAAGTTGTTGGCGCTTGTATTCCAGATACTCGCTTTCATTCACTTTATAGTAAGCAAAGATCTCGGAAATATCACTTACGGTAGTCAGTAAGCTTTGCGGATTTACCAGACTTCCCGTCTTATAAGGAATACGGTCTATGTAGCCGTCAAAAGGGGCAGTGATAGTGGTGTAAGAATAATCCATCTGTGAACGTTGCATTTGTGCTTTTGCCTGTTCCACTTTCATTTGGGCTACTTCTTTTTCTTTATTGGCTTGGTCGAGTCGGATTTTTGATAAGATTTGTTTGTCAACCAGCCGGCCTATTCTTTCGGCTTCATAATTTGCCATTTCATATTGTGCCTGTGCTTGTTTGTAATTGGCTTGCGCCTCTTTTACCGTTTCGCTATATTGGTCGGAACTGAGTTGGAATAGGGGCTGTCCTTTTTTGACTTTCTGTCCTTCGTCTACATATATTTTTTGAACAAATCCTTCCACTTTGGGCTTAATTTCTACAAACTGTATAGCTTGCACATCAGCTACATATGAGCGTGGAAACTCAATGGTTGTGGGGTGAAGAATGGTGATGGGAATGAATTCTTTGTGATGTTCCTGCTTGTTGTCCGATTGACCACAAGAGCATAGCAATCCTGTGCATGTACACAGGACCGCAATTTTCTGAAAATTACTCTTCATGAAATTACGAATACAATTTAAAAAGATTAATAATTGAGTTTGAGTAAATAAAAGATCCGGCTTGCATTCAGATTTCTCAGAATACAAGACCAATATGTATGAAGATACTTTAATGTGACATATTAAATGCGGTATACACAAAAGATAATGTGATGATGTACCACTTTTCCCAGATTTTCACTAACAGGTGTATAACTCTGTACCGGAACTTGGGGAATAGCAAAAAGATTGACCAGCATGTCGATAGTGCAGGGTAAAAAACGACTGTTTGGCAGTTGTGCACGTCCCGACTGGAAATAATAAGTTTCTTCTCCTCTGCTTTCTTCATTGTTGTCAGAAGGCAGGGTGGGTTGTTCCATCGTTTCTACCATAGCCAGATTGGCATCAATCAGTGGAGCGCATACATCAAATTGTACGAGTAATAACATAATTACGCATACTATTCTTACCACATATTTTTTGATACCGTTGAACATGAAAGATACTTTGTTTGTCAATTCGTTTGCAAATTTAATATAATTGAACACTGTTTTCAAACTAATCATCCAAAATTAGTGAGTTTTAATATATCCTTTCTCTTTTTTGGAACTACTATCCTTTATACTGACTGAAATCTGTTATTTTTGTACTCAGTATTTTAAATAATCAGATAATATTACTTATGTTACAACCCGAATTGAAATTTCGTCGAGATAAAATACGCTATTTGATGGCTCAACAAGGCATTGATGCTGCCCTGATAGCTTGTAATGTAAATTTGCTTTATACGTATGGTGAGATAGTGAACGGCTATCTTTATTTACCGCTTCATTCACCGGCACTTCTCTTTGTAAAACGTCCTAATAATATTGTGGGAGAATTTGTATTCCCTATCCGTAAACCCGAGCAGATGGTGGACTTGTTAAAAGAAAATGGTATACCTGTAGCTTCAAAGATAATGTTGGAAGGTGGGGAACTGCCTTATGCGGACTATATGCGTCTTGCATCTCTTTTTCCTGGATCGGAGGTAGTGGATGGAACTGCTATTATTCGTGAAGCGCGTAGCGTAAAGACTCCGTTGGAGATTGAACTTTTTCGTCGGTCGGCTGCTTTACATGCTCGAGCATATAGTAAGATTCCCGATGTATACCATCCGGGGATGACTGATCGTGAACTATCTGTTGAGGTGGAACGCCTGATGCGACTGGAAGGTTGTCTGGGAATATTCAGAGTATTTGGTCAGAGTATGGAGATATTTATGGGAAGTGTGTTGGCCGGAGATAATGCAGCTACTCCTTCGCCTTATGATTTTGCCTTAGGTGGTAAGGGATTGGACCCGTCTTTGCCCGGAGGAATGAATGGAACTTTGTTGAAAGAGGGGTATAGTGTAATGGTGGATATAGGGGGAAACTTTTACGGATATATGTGCGATATGAGTCGTGTGTTCTCCATTGGAAAATTAAATGATGAGGCTTATGCAGCTCATCAAGTCTGTCTTGAAGTGCAGGATAAGGTTGCCTCTATGACGGCGCCTGGTGTGGTGTGCGAGGATCTTTATAATGCGGCCATTGAGATCGTGACGAAAGCCGGATTTGCCGATCGTTTTATGGGGGTGTCCCAACAGGCACGTTTTATAGGACACGGCATCGGGTTGGAAATCAATGAGGCACCAGTGTTGGCTCCGCGTATCCGGAGGGAGTTGGAGGAGGGAATGGTGTTTGCCCTTGAACCTAAAATCGTATTGCCGGGAGTAGGACCGGTCGGCATTGAAAATTCTTGGGTAGTTACAGAAAACGGGGTCGGCAAACTGACCATTTGTAATGAGGAGATTATAGAGCTTTGATTCTTTGGATGCAAATATTGAACCGGAAGAAATTAAAAGAAGCGAAAAGCTTTATGGTTCTTGCCCTAGTGTCATTTTGGGCAAAGTGAAGAGCCTGAATATAAAAAGGATCCCGAAACTTTTAGTTTCGGGATCTTACATGGTTTGAAGTATATTTTTTATTCCCACTCAATGGTCGCATTGGGTTTGGGCGACAGGTCATAGCATACGCGGTTCACATTCTTTACTTCTTTTAGAATACGGTCGGTAATTTTCATCAGAATGGACCAGTCTATCGGTTCGATAGTAGCTGTCATAGCATCTACGGTGTTGACAGCTCGGATAATAACAGGCCAATCAAATGAACGGGCATTGTCACGCACGCCTACTGATTTGAAATCGGGTACTACGGTGAAATATTGCCATACTTTCTTGTCCAAGCCTGCCAGTTGGAATTCTTCACGCAAGATGGCGTCCGATTCGCGAACAGCTTCCAGGCGGTCACGAGTGATAGACCCCAAACAGCGCACTCCCAAACCAGGACCAGGGAACGGCTGACGGTAGACCATGTCGTATGGTAAACCAAGTTCCACTCCGCAGGCACGGACTTCGTCTTTGAACAACTGGCGTAAAGGTTCTACTAATTCAAACTGTAAATCCTCGGGTAAGCCACCTACATTGTGATGGGATTTAACCATTTTGGCTGTTTTAGTACCACTTTCTACGATATCAGGATAAATTGTACCTTGTCCCAAAAAGTCGATTCCATTTAGCTTACGGGCTTCCTCTTCGAACACACGAATAAATTCACCACCGATAATCTTGCGTTTCTGCTCCGGATCAGCTACATTTTCCAGTTTACTCAGGAACCGGTCTGTAGCATCCACGTAAATCAAATTAGCGTTCAACTGATTTTTGAAAACTTCAATTACTGCTTCCGATTCACCTTTGCGCATTAATCCATGGTTCACATGTACGCAGACCAGATTATTGCCGATGGCTTTCAGCAACAGAGCTGCTACTACAGAACTGTCTACACCTCCGGAAAGTGCCAATAATACTTTCTTGTCGCCTACCTGGCGGCGGATCAATTCAATCTGGTCATTGACAAAGTTTGTCATATTCCAGTTAGCCTCTGCCTTGCAGGTATCAAAAACAAACGATTGTACAGCATTCTTTATTGCTTCCACATCATCCGTCAGTTGGGGAAGCTTCACTTCGCAACATGCTTTGTCATGACCGGCAGCCATTACGGGGATCCCTGCTTTGTAAATCTCGGGAAGCACGTCAATATCCACTCCGTCAATTACATGGTTGGGACCGCCATTGATAATGACACCCTTTACATTGGGCAATGCTGTCAGCTCGGCGGCTGTGATATCGTGCGGGTAAATTTCACTATATACACCCAAAGCACGAATGGCTCTGGCAAGCACGGTGTTTTCGGTGCTTCCCAAATCCAAGATAACAATCATATCTTGTTTCATTCCGTTATGTTGTTTTTAAGTTATTAGTTGGTTGTCTATTATTCCCACTCAATTGTGGCAGGCGGTTTGGACGAGATGTCATAGCATACGCGGTTTACGCCTTTTACCTTATTGATGATGTCGTTTGAAACCTTAGCCATAAATTCATAAGGAAGATGAGCCCAGTCGGCGGTCATGGCATCCGTACTAGTTACGGCACGTAGGGCAACGGCACGTTCGTATGTACGTTCGTCCCCCATTACTCCCACACTTTGTACGGGTAGCAAGATTACGCCTGCCTGCCATACTTGGTGGTAAAGGGATGTTTCGTTTCCGTCCGAGTCTTTCACTTTCCAGTCTCTCAATCCTTGGATATAGATATCATCGGCGTCTTGCAGAATACGTACTTTCTCAGGAGTGATATCACCCAAAATACGTACCGCAAGTCCTGGTCCGGGGAATGGATGGCGTGTAATCAGATGTTCCGGCATACCTAGTTCACGACCTACGTGGCGTACTTCATCCTTGAATAGCAGACGCAGAGGCTCGCATAGTTTCAAATTCATTTTTTCGGGCAGTCCACCTACGTTGTGATGACTTTTGATTACAGTGCCGGTGATACTTAATGACTCGATACAGTCAGGATAAATGGTACCTTGTGCCAGCCATTTCACATCTTTAATTTTATGAGCTTCTTCATCGAATACGTCAATAAAACCTTTGCCGATAATCTTACGCTTCTTCTCAGGTTCTTCCACACCTGCCAGTTCACTGAAGAATTTTTGGCTGGCATCCACTCCGATTACATTCAGTCCGAGACATTCATAATCATGAAGTACATTTTTGAATTCGTTCTTACGCAGCATGCCGTGATCTACAAAAATGCAGGTAAGATTCTTGCCTATCGCTTTATTTAGTAATACGGCTGCTACGGATGAGTCTACTCCGCCACTCAGCCCCAGTACTACTTTGTCATTTCCCAGTTGCGCTTTCAGTTCGGCTACAGTCGTTTCAATGAAAGAGGCAGCGCTCCAGTCCTGTTTCCCCCCGCAAATGTCGACTACAAAATTTTTCAGAAGCTGGGTTCCGTCTTCACTGTGGAACACTTCCGGGTGGAACTGAACAGCGTAGAAGCCTCTTCCCTCATCAGCCATACCGGCAATGGGGCAAGTCGGAGTCGAGCACATCAGTTTGAATCCCGGCGGCATTTCAGTGACTTTGTCGCCGTGGCTCATCCAAACCTTCAGATAGCTCTTGCCGTCTTTATCCGTAAAGTCGGATATATTCTTCAAGAGTTTTGTGTGGCCGTGTTCACGAACTTCTGCGTAGCCGAACTCACGCTGAGCACCGTTTTCAACCTTGCCGCCGAGCTGCTCAGCCATTGTCTGCATGCCGTAGCAAATGCCTAAAACCGGAACACCGATTTCAAAGACGGCCTTCGGAGCGCGGTCCGTAGATTCTTCATAAGCGCTCATGTGAGAGCCGGACAGGACGATGCCGCTCGGCTTGAATTCTTTAATAAATTCATCCGATACGTCGCAGGAGTGGACTTCGCAGTAAACGTGAGCTTCACGAATACGGCGCGCAATCAATTGCGTGACTTGGCTTCCGAAGTCAAGAATTAAAATTCGATCGTGGTTCATCTTCGCTAAATATCAATTAAAAACAAAAGTCGGCCCGAGTCTATAAAACTCGAGTCGACTCTTGTCCGTCATATTAATCCGAAATTTCAGACATGTAGGGAAATTAATGTTCCAGTCTGTAGTTCGGAGCTTCCTTCGTGATCTTCACATCGTGAACATGAGATTCACGCCAGCCGGCAGATGTGATTTCAACAAAGCAGGCTTTGCTGCGCATCTCATCAATCGTACGGCAGCCGCAGTAGCCCATAGAAGAACGAAGGCCGCCGCACATCTGATAGATGATGGCAAGAACGC
>OLWW01000929.1_pt1 | contig 14425 bp, 18 predicted proteins | sample 1673991 | NCBI WGS metagenome assembly OLWW01 (sample SAMEA103958136, study PRJEB25191) | human gut metagenome
ATATGCCCGTTACGGTATTCCTCTGCCGTCCTAACATCAAGCAATACAGCACCGTTGTTTGTTTCGTATTCTGCAACACCGTTGTTGATGTCGGCGGTGTTGCGGAAGAAATTAAACAGTCCCATCTTTTTCTCCTTACAGCATTGCTTCAATTTGCTCTTTCGGTCTGTAGCCCACAACCTGATTCTCGAGCTTTCCGTTTTTGATTACAGCAAGCATCGGGATGCTCATTACCTGAAACTGTGCCGCAAGTTCGGGCTGTTCGTCCACATTGATTTTACCGACCTTAACATCGCTTCGCTCATTTGCAATTTCCGATACGATCGGGCCTACCATACGGCAGGGACCGCACCAATCGGCATAGAAATCGAGAAGAACAGGTTTATTGGAATTCAAAACTTCGCTTGCGAAATTTTCTTTACTAATTTTAATTATAGACATCTTCGTGTCCTCCTTTGCTTTATTGTGTCTTTATTATATCCGATTTGAAATCAGGGTTCTGTGATATTATCACTTATTGTTTTTTCTGTTCCTTAATTTGCAGATTGCTTGTGTCATCGTTCCCATCGGGCAGAAGGCGCACCATGTTCTCGGCTTAAAGAAAATCATAATGATAAGACCGATTAAAAGCGATGTGAGCATCAGGCTGTAAAATCCGAAGCTGAACTGTGCCACCCAATTCGGGAATATGCTTCCCGAATATGTCCATCCCCACGGAATACGGAATATCCAAAACAATTTGATTGCTTCACGCAGATTTTCTGCACCGCTTGCCACAAGGTATGTCTGAAAAACCATATTGCCGAACATGGCAAGGAAAAATATCAGAAAACCATATCGAAACCATTTGGATGCCATCCATTTTGGTGTTGGCTTGTTTCGGGAACATTTAAGATCTCCGCCCAGCTTGCAGTATAATTGTCCTCTGCCGCAAAGATGGTTACAGAAAAACTTGTTGCCGCCAAATGCTGCGAGTATGATCGGCAGCAAAAAATCAATCATACCGAGCCAGGCAAAGAGAATATTGAAAAATCCAAGTGCGAAATATATGATGGACCATATCCATAAGTAATCATACCAATGTTTTTTCTTTGTTTTCATATGTTCTCCCTGCTTTCCATTATAATACTGTTTGCCGGGCAAACCTTTTCGCATTTTCCGCATCCTACGCATTTGTCCTGTGCAACCTTCGCAAAACATCCTCTATGTACCTTTATTGCTCCTAACGGACAAGCTTTCTCACAAGCGCCGCAGGCAACGCAAATTCTTTTATCTACGGTCGCATATCGTTTAGACGCCATCCTCATTCCTCCGATTATAAAATAAGTCTATTAAATTTTACTTAAGTATCCGGTGTTAATATTACTTTTCCTTGTAATAGAGCATACAATGGCAAAATCCTTCAAAATTAGGATCGGCGATCTGATCTTTGAATTCCTTGCACATACACTTGGTATCATCTGTTTTTTCTCTGCGGCAAGGGCAGTAACCGCCCGTCTTTTTCAGTCCTTCTTTTATGGTGTTGACAATTTCCGTATCGGGATTTAATTTGATCTTCATTTTTCTTCTCCTATCATTTGCTTAATATAATTTTCCAAAACCTTTTCGCTCATGGCACCGAGCTGTGTATGGTAAATCGAGCCATCGGTGTTGATAAACACCGTTTCGGGGATTGAATAAATGCCGTAGGTGTTAGCTGCGTCATATTTGGTGTCGTAATATACGGGGAAGCTGTAGCCGCCGTCAAATACGAATTCTTTGACACCGTTTACTGTTTCGTTATATCCGTCGGTGAGATTTATCATCATAAATACGACCTCATCACCGTATTTTTCGTACATCGCATCAAATGCCGGAAGCTCGGATTTACACGGGCCGCACCAAGACGCCCAAAAGTTTATAACGATCGGTTTACCAAAATACTCCGACAGCTTTACTGCGTTCATTTCTGAATCATAAACGGTGAAATCATACGCCTCTACCAAATTTTCGGAAGTTTCGTTGCTTGGCTCACTGTCGCCGCCGGATGAATACTTTTCCGAAAGCTTCGGATATAGCACTGCCGCTAATATCATAATCGCAACAAATGCGACCGCAATGATTATCCATACCTTGTTTTTCATCTTCTCACCTCACATAGTAATCGCCAAAAGTGAATTTAACAGACCAAACGCCATTGCAAGTCCGACGATTATCAATAAAATACCGCTAACCAAATTGATTACCTTATAATGTTTTTTGATAAAGGTAAAGGCTCCCGATAGCTTATCAAGCAGCACTGCGGAAAACAGAAACGGAATGCCCAGTCCCAAGGAATATGTCAGCAATAATGTCGCTCCCTTTAATGCTCCGCCTGTACTTGATGCCAACATCAAAGCAGAACCGAGAAAAGCTCCGACGCAAGGGGTTAAGCTTACCGAATAAATTGCTCCAAACAAAAAAGCCGATGCAATTCCCGTTACTTTATACCCCTTATGCATTCCCTTAAAAAACGGTATGCGGAAAACCTCCAAATAAGATAGACCGAACAATATTACAATAACGCCGGAAACTATATTTACGATTGTTTGATATTCAGAGAGCAGTTTTCCAAGCGTTCCCGAGAAAAGTCCGAGAGCCGTAAATACAACCGTAAAGCCCACCACAAAGGCAATAACCTTAAATATCATCTTGGTATTTCTGCCTCCATCGTTTTTGCTTTGCCCTGCAAAATATGAAATGTAAATAGGCAACATAGGTAGCATACAGGGCGATATAAAGGAGATCATCCCCTCTAAAAATGTAATGATATAATCCATGCGTCGAATTCCTTTCGTCAGCTTATAGTGTTATGTTATCAAATTTCTTTACCGCTTTCCGTGATGTTATCACATAAAAAGGCGGAGTGCTTTTTACTCCGCCTTAAAATAATATGATTTTTTAACTGTTCTCCCTTTTCGTGTCAACTGCTTTTATTCATTATAAGTCAGATACTAAGTAAGTGTTGTTTCATCATAATTCCGATGCATATACATATAGTCGGCTTTTCTTTATACATCTTTTAGCTTTTCTTTCATTTTCTGTAATGCTTTGCGGTAGGTTTTGTCTGCGGTATCAGGAGAAGCCAAACCGTGGTCTATTGCAATATCAATAAACGCTTCTTTCGGTCGGGATTTCAATTTCGGATTGCCGTCTACATCCAAATCGTTCTTATCATAATATTTTGTGGAATAGCACTCCATACAAAAGCCCAGATGTGCGGAAACTATTGCCCGTTCACGGTAATTCAAATTTTCAAATGCATCCATGACCGCTTCGGCTCGTTCCAATTGGAAAAACAGCTTATCTGGTTCAGATGTGCTATCAGCGGCTATTTCTTCCCGGCTTTCTTCGCTGTCCTCGTCGGCATATTGCCAGTAATAGTCCACAAACTGCATATTCTGCATTCCCGACCGAATGATTTCAGCGGTATCTTTTTCACTTGCACCAATCACCTGTGCAATTTTTTGAATGGTTACACTATCCACCTTGCCGCCATATTCACGAAATAACCGCATAGCTTTTCTCAGCCGCAAATACTCATCATTGCTCTGAACCGTAAAGCCCGTCCGCATAGTACGGATATATTCGTGTACCTCCCGCATAGCGGCATATTCCTTATATGCGATAAAAGGAACGCCACGATTGGGATCGTAGTCCTGCAAAGCTTTCAGCATTCCGATGATATATGCCTGCTTTATATCCAAGAAATGCCCGACCATCGCATAATCCTGAACAATGCTCATTACCTTGTCATTGATGGTGCGCTCGTAGTAATGCAGAAACCAAGAGATATATTTATCATCTTTTTTAGAAAGGTAACGGAGTATATATTTTTGTAAATTGTTCTCTTTCGGCGGCGCCGGCATCAAACGGTATATTTGTAATTCTTTTTCCCATTCTTTCACGGCAGCCACCTCCCTCGTGTATTTAACGGGATTGTTTTAATCGTTTATCTGTTTCCTCATAAAGCCGTTCACGACGCATATCTATCGCATATTGCCTGTTGGCGTATCCTGCGTCCTGCTGTGCTTTCAGTTTGTATTCCTTTGCCAAGGTCTGCGCCGCCTTTGCAAATTCTTCCGTTATGGTTTTCCTGCCCTTTTCAGTGCGGATAGCGGCACAGCGGCGGTTGTAAATATCCACAACGGGATCTGCGGCGGCAAGCTCTTTGCGGTTAATGTTCGCGGCGTATTTTCGGCAAGTAACTCTTTTTCCTCTGACCTCATAAGGCGAGAGTCCATTGCAATATTGCTGACGGCGGGCAGAGGTCATCAAAAAATACTTTTTGCAGACACCGCACCTCCTTGGATAATGCCCGTAATGTAAGCCCTCAAAGAAATCGGTAATGATGAAGCTGTAATAGCTATCAAAATACAATCTGCGGGCAAGCGTTTCTGTTTTGCTTTTTGCATTTTTCCTTGTTGGTACATATTCCGTTGTCACCGGGAACGGAACAGAACCGAATACTTCCAATGCAATCGGCAGTAAATGTTCCTCGTCAAAGCGATTTGCTTCGTCCACCCGGCTTGCAAATACCGTCAACTGTTTATATGCCTTTTGCATATCTGTGGATATAGCATTATAGAATGCGAGGGTTTCCATAATCTCTGCAATCAGCGCATTACTTTCTTTGAAAAATACTTTATCGTATTCCGGCGGGAGCAAATCCAAATCCAGCTCAATTTGTGCTTTGCTTTCCACCATGGAACGGTGGTGAAAGAAATCTGTAATTTGCTTTGCGTTATTTTCGGAGAACAAGTCTGTTATTCTGTTGCGCTCAGCTATTACATCAAGTGCGCTGAACGGCTTGAGATTCGGCAAAGTATCAAGAATAAAGCCGATTTCTGTTCCGACAGAAATAAAGTCAGTTTCTTTCAAATAGCCTGCGGATAATTGTTCTGCAACATTCCATCCGTACTGCTTATATACACTAATCCTTGCGGCAGTATCGTTTCTATAATACTGATTCAGCAAATGCACGGCATAAGCGCCTGCCGCATAAGTTTTACTGTCTATCCGTACTCTTCCGTCACGGTAATCTGCGGTTAAAAATGGATTCATCTCTCATCCTCCATACCAATTCTATCATAAGGAATGTCCCATAAAACTCCCTTTGACTTTTTCAAAATAATTTTTTGAAAGCGCTGTTTCTGATGTGTGAGTTTTTAATCAGTATATCATAAAAACGGCTGAAATACAATGCTTTTCACTTGTTGCGTTTTTTGTTTTTGTTGTGTTACTATATTCCATATGAATTTAGACTTTTCCTGCATTCTAATAAGTGAGGGAGCGAAAGACCTCATAAATTTGGGCGCAGCCATCGGGAAACCGGCGGCTTTTTTACTGCCCCAAAAAAAGAAGGAGGAAAGGTCTATGATGAAAATCACACCCAAGCAGGCAGAGCGTATTCGCCGTCTTGTTAAGTCACTTTGCGCCAACTGCGATGAGAGCGGCAGCTGCTTGCTACTTGATGACGGCGAAGGACACAAATGCGTGCAGCTTATCTCTATCTACGGTATTTACTGCAACTATTTTCTGAACGCAGTATTACCCGCCGAAAAAGAACTGTACGAAGAAATCCAAAAGCAAAACAAATTGAAAACGGAAAGGACGAATAAAAATGAAAAACTTTAACAACACAAAAATTATCGGTATCGACCACGGCTACGGAAATATGAAAACAGCTAATTTCTGTTTTCCGACAGGCATTATCGCTTATGACTCCGAGCCGCTGTTTACCGCAGATATGCTTGTATATGACGGTAAGTATTATCTGATCGGCGAGGGACACAAGGAATTTGTTCCCGACAAAATCAAAGATGAGGATTACTATATCCTCACTCTTGCGGCTGTCGCAAAGGAACTGAAAGCGGAAGGCATTACCGAAGCAGATGTCCACATCGCCGCCGGATTACCTTTAACTTGGACAAGCGGACAAAAGGCGGACTTCGCCGCATACCTTGCTAAAAACGAGGAAGTTTGCTTCACCTACAAAAAGGCCGAATATCATATCCACATTGCAGGCATCAGTATCTATCCGCAGGGATACGCCGCTATTGCTTCCTTTGCCACAAAGCTTAATGGTATCAATCTGATTGCCGACATCGGCAATGGGACAATGAATGTGCTGTATATGATTAACGGCAAGCCGCAGTCTGGAAAAATGTATACCGAGAAGTTCGGCACTTATCAATGTATCCTTGCGGTTCGGGAAGCCTTTATGCAGAAAACTCACCGTGAAATCAATGATTATATTATTGAAGAAGTGCTGCGCACCGGTACAGCAGATATTTCCGCCGCTGATCTGAAAATCATTAAGGCAGTTGCTTCGGAGTATGTTCGGGATATTTTCCGCAGGCTCCGGGAACACGGTTATGACGAAAGCACCATGAAGCTGTATGTAACGGGCGGCGGTGGATGTCTTATTAAGAATTTCTACAAACCTAATGCTGACCGCACAATATTTGTTGAGGATATTTGCGCCGCTGCAAAGGGATATGAATACCTTACGGAAATCCAGTTGTCGGCAGGTAAAGGCGTATGAGCATTTACAGAATGACTTTGCGGTTTAATTTGGAGGCTGATGAAGAACGAAGTGCCGCCGAGTTTCTGCGAGAGCTTGATTGTGAGAAATTCAAATCTCGCAATCAATTTGTCATAGACTTGATTTCGGCGTATATGGCAAAGACAGCACAGGAGCAAAGTGAGGATGCCTTCGTGGAGAAAATCCGGCAGATGTTGCGGGAAGAAATAGCGGATATTTCTGTTGTTTCCCCTGAGCAGAAGAAAACCACCGCCGCTGTTACAGAACTGACTGAGGAACAAAAAGCAGAAAATGCCGCAAGTGTCCTTGCCGATTTAGAATTGTTCGGGTGATGTCAAACACCCGATTTTTTAATGTCAAAACGCATTTTACAGAAAATATGGCATCACTTTTGATGTCAGTAATATTTGCAGATTTTGCAAAGAAATCACGCTGTTTTGTGAGATAAAAGCACGCAGTACAAAGCGTACCGGGAACAACTGATATTGCTGAGACTGGTATGTCTCATACTGTAACAAGCAGGGACTTTGTGTGCCAAAGTCCCAATCAAAAGCCGCAGATTTTCTTGCGGCTTTGCTCTTTGGGGGCTTACCGCCCCCAATCCCCCGAAAAAATGAATGAAAGAAGGAATAATGTATATGAAAGATATACGAATTGCCGTGCGTGTCACGGCAAAAGAAAAAGATAAAATACAGTCAAAAGCCCGAAAGAGCGGGCTAAGCACAACTGAATATGTAAAGCAAAGAGCGTTAGGGTATGAGCCGAGAGGTATTCCGCCCGACGCTCTTTTTGCTTGTCTGGAAAAGCTCGGTGAGCTTGCCGACAAAGCGAGTTCACCGGAACTGGATATAGAAATCCGAACTGTACTGAAAGAAATTACGGCGGCATTTTTGTTGCCGGGAAAGGGGTGATGAATTTGGCTGTAACAGGCTTTTGGCCTATATACAAAAACCTAAGAGCAACGCTTGACTATGCCGACAATCCCGACAAGACCACTGCCCCGGAATATCTCGACGAGGATTTGTATGCTGCCTTACGCTATGCAGAGAACGATGATAAAACCGACCGCAAAATGTTCACGGGAGGTATCAATTGCTCGGCGCAGAATGCCTACGCCGAGATGATCGCCGTGCAGCGGCGGTTCGGACTTCGTGGCAAGGTGGTCGGTTACCACGGAATACAAAGTTTCCGTGAAGGCGAGGTCACACCAGAGCAGGCGTTTGAAATCGGGAAAGCCACCGCCCGAAAGATGTGGGGTGACAAATATCAGGTGCTTGTCACCGTGCATTTGAACACAGACAATGTGCATTGCCATTTCGTTGTAAACCCCGTGTCATTTAAGGATGGAACAAAGTTTCAAAACAAAATCGGTGACCACAAGGAGCTTCGCCGTGTATCGGATGAGATATGCCGGGAACACGGTCTGTCCGTTCTTGAAAACAGTAGCTTTTACGGTGGTAATAAAAAGGATTATTGGCGGCACAAGTCCGGCAAAAAAACACATCGGGACTATCTTCGTGAGGATGTGGAATATTGCCTGTCTTTTGCTACCTCTCCGAGAGAGTTTGAGAATCAGCTTTATGCACTCGGTTATACCCTCGATCCTGTGCGGTTTTCCGTGAAAGCGAAACACTGGGAGCGTTCAGTTAGGCTTGCAAATATCGGTTTTACAAAGGAAATCGTGCAGGCGCAGTTGGATAAAAACGCCGAGAGCAGATATCACCTATTCACTTTGGAGTACCGACCACCATACAGACCGAAAAAGTTCCCACTGGAGGATGAACTGCGAAAGATTGAGTTTTCCATTGACCACAGCTATGATGCGGCAACTGTTTTAGTAGATACACTCATTTATATCGTTATAACGGTTATCCAAATTGCCGCCGAGCTTGCCGATGTAATGCTGCTGTCGCCTGATCTTCGGGCGACGGAAAAGGATTTGAAAGAACTTGTAGCAGATTATCATTTTCTCAAAGAAAATGACATTCACACAGTAGCCGATTTGCAAGCGAACATCGACGAGAGCAAAGCGCAGTTATCCGATTTGGAATGTGAGCGCAAAGATTTAAGCAATCGTATCCGCCGTCCGAAATCGCCGGAGGATGAGAACAAGAATAAAGAGCGCCGCAAAGCGATTAGCAAACAAATGAAGCCTGTTCGTGAACGGCTTCGCCGTGCGGAGAAAATTTTGGAGAGTTCTCCGCATTTATATGCGTTATTAAAACAAGAGCACGAGCTTGAGAGAAAAGCCCGTGCGAGATATTTAGATAGGAGTAGATGAAAATGAAAAATACAATGAGAAAACCGGTAACTATTCCGGTTTCAAAGCTTCGCCCGTTTGAGGGGCATCCGTTTAAAGTAAAGGACGATGAGGAAATGAATACCTTGATTGAAAGTGTACAGACGCAAGGAATTCTTTCACCCTTGATTGTCCGACCGATTGAAAACACAGATGCATACGAGGTGATAAGCGGACACCGCCGCTTACACGCCGCACAGAAGGCAGGGATTACAGAAGTCCCTGCCTTAATTTATGCCCTTGACCGTGACTCAGCCGCTATAGCTTTAGTGGACAGCAACCTGCACAGAGAGCATATTCTGCCCTCAGAAAAGGCATTTGCTTACAAGTTGAAACTTGATGCAATGCGCCGACAGGGATTTCGTTCAGACCTAACTTCCGCCCAAGTCGGTCGGAAGTTAGAAACAGCGGATATAATCGCACATCAGTCAGATGACAGCAAAACTCAGGTGCGCCGCTATATTCGCCTAACAAACCTTATTCCCGAACTTCTTGAATTTATGGATGAAGGTAAAATGGCACTGTCCGTTGGTGTGGAGCTTTCCTTCCTTGATGAGCAGCGCCAGTACGATGTTTTGGAACAATGTGAAATCAACGACTGCACGCCATCCTATTCTCAGGCTTGGCGTATGCACAAGGCAGACCGTGAGGGATTGCTTACCAAAGCTGTTATTCAGGATATTATGTGCGAGGAAAAAGCTAACCAACGTGAGATGTTTAAAGTCCCAATGGAACGCATACGCCAATATGTTCCTAACGCCAATGTAAAGCAGGCTGAAGATTTTGTTTTGAAGGCTTGCGAACATTACCGTAAGTATCTTCGCAACCGTGACCGAGATTCGAGATAGGAGGTGCGCTTATGGATTTTAAAATGAATGCCGTTATTCACCGTGGCAACAACTACAATAACGCCCTCTGTTCTTTTCAGCACAAGCGAATGGAATTTCTGGAACAGGAAATTCGAGCGCTTGACAGCGAAACGCTGTGGTTACTCTTACGCCAGATTTGCAAAAACGGTCGCACATTGGAAAGCGTCACCGGGCTGGCTGTATAATGAAAAAGCAGGAGGACTGATATTATGACAAAGAAACAAAAATACAATACTGAGGATAACCGGTGCGTAGCCATCTACGCCCGAAAATCCCGCATCACCAACAAAGGCGACAGTATCGGCGTGCAGTTCAAGCAATGTGAAGAATACGCCAAACGGGAATTGAACCTTGATGAAGATTACACTTTTCTTGAATACGAGGACAAGGGACTTTCCGGCTACTATTCCGACCGTCCTGATTTTCAGCGTATGCTTCACGATATTGAAATGGGCAAGATCCGTGCCGTCGTCTGCTATAAATTAGACCGTATCGGCAGAAAGACAAGCGACCTGCTGCGCTTGCTTGACTTCCTTGAAAAGCACAAAGTAGACCTACTGATATGCTCCAACAATATCAACACGGCATCCGGCGTATCAAAAATATTTATTCAGATATTCGCCGTCGTTGCTGAATTTGAGCGTGATACCTTAACAGAGCGTATCACAGACAATATGATGGAACTTGCCAAAGACGGGCGCTGGCTGGGCGGCAATACACCCACAGGATTTACCGTTCGGCGAGTGAAAACCGGCAGCGGCAAAAACAAATCGGCTTACAGTTATTTGGAGAGCATTCCAGAGGAAAAAGCAATGATACAAAAGCTCTATGAGATATTCACCGCCACTCGCTCTATCAAGAAAACAGCAGACAAGATGAATGAATTGGGATATCGAACAAAAGTCGGAAGTAAGTTCAACACTTCCACAACGAGACTCCTTTTGAAAAATCCCGTTTACTGCACCGCCGACGAAAGCGCATACAATTATTTTTTGGAGCATAACGGCGGTTTATGCGGGGATATTTCCGATTTTGACGGTCAACACGGCATTTCTGCTTATAATAAAACCGATCAGGAGAAATTTGAGGATGTCGACAGCACTTTTATTTCACCGAAATTTGTGCAGTTGATGTCACAAAAGCCTCTTTCCGAATGGATTATCTCAGTCGGCAGACATGAGGGCTTTATTTCAAGCCGGCAATGGATCGACACGCAGAATATGCTGGACGATATTGCAGAGAAATACAACCGTCCGCACCGAAAGACCAACGCCTTGCTTGCAGGACTGGTCTATTGTCCGCATTGCGGGAAACGCCTGCGGGTTATCTCCGAATCCAACCGCTGGACAAACGGCAAGCCGAGATTCAAGTATGTTTGTCCCGGCTATCGTGCAGGCGAATGTACCTTTCGTGCGGTGGACGGTGTTTTGCTTGATGAATTTGTGGTGAAACAGTTATCCCAACTTGCCGATGAGGACAGTGAATACTTCGAAAAGCTTCTCAATCAAAAAGCATCCGATATTTTCAGCTCGTCGCAGAATGAAAAAGAACTGTCCGACCTCAGAAAGAAGAAGGCACAGCTTGAAACGGCAATAGCCAATCAGGTGAAAAATCTTCGGGAAGCGGATGACAGCCTGAAACGTTTTATACAGGAGGATGTGAAGGCGCTGACCGATGAACTTTCCGAAACAGAAACTCTCCTGCAGAAACTGGAGGATAGCAGACAAAGTCAGATGTATGCTATCCGTGATATTGAGGAAATCAAGGAACGACTGCTCTCCTTCGGGAAGTATGCTGAAAATGCCGCACCCGATGTAATAGTAACGCTGATACAAACCTTTGTGGAGCGTATTTATATTACCGATGAAAACGATGAGCGTCACTGCCACATCTTCATCAAAGGTTGCTCGAAAGAAGATTATGATGACTTCTTCCGGGCAACCGGTTACATAGAAAACACACAGGAAACCGGAGCTGTCACATCCGTTTTACCTGTGTGTGATTCAGATGAGTGTTGCAAATTCGGCAAGATATTGACAAATCATTTAAAAGATATAAAATATATGTGTCAGCACTGTATAAAGGAGCAGAGGATTATGTACGAAGAAATAAAGAAACAAACAGCAAATGCGCTTGAAGAACTTATTGAAGTAAGTAAAATAAACAGCGGAAAGCTTGTGGTAATAGGCTGTTCCTCCAGCGAGATTGTGGGAAAAACCATCGGTAAGGGCTCAAGCCCCGAGGCGGCGGTTGCGGTTGCAGAAACCGCACTCGATATTCTTAAAAAGCACGGATTGCAGCTTGCGGCACAGTGCTGCGAGCACCTTAACCGTGCGCTCATTGTTGAAAGAAATACAGCCGAAAGACTCGGTCTGCAAATCGTTAACGTACGTCCCGTCGTGCACGCCGGCGGCTCGTTTGCCACGGCGGTATACGATGAAATGACCGACCCTGTTGCCGTTGAATTTGTTAAAGCCGACGCAGGGCTTGATATAGGAAGTACCCTCATCGGAATGCACTTAAAGCATGTCGCAGTTCCTGTAAGACTCAGCGTAAAACAGATTGGCAACGCATACGTCACCGCTGCAAGAACAAGAGCAAAGTATATCGGCGGATGCCGTGCACAGTATACCGAAGAATAAAAAGGAAAGATACAGCAACAAAAAAGCGAGAGCCCCGACAACAACCGTTTCGGAGCTCTCGTTTTAATTCTTCTGAAATTCTAAACAAATATTCTAAACAAATAAATATTTCTAAGCTCTTTCCAATTTACAAACGCACTCATCGTGACGCGATTGACGAAGGGAATTTTCATCACCTTCTGTATCATCTTCTTCATCATCGAAATACAGCGTATCGACAGCCTTTCCGTCGATGTTCAATGGTATCTTGAACTGTACAGACTTAATCCAACGACCGTCTGGCTGCTTCTCTGGATATATCTCAATCTTCTCGATTAATAGATTCATCAGCATCTTCTTGTCAGCATCCGTCATATCATCAATGTTATCAATCATCTCGTCGATAATTCGCTTATACACTTCTACAGACAGGTTTTCACCCTGTGCATTCTGTATTGCAAGCTCATTCTGATATAGATTATTGTCAATTACTGCAATCTGCTCATTGATTTCATACAATCCATCTTTATATGTCTTCATCAAATCATCATAGAACTCATCATCTATATCCAAATCATTGATACGTCGCAGCTGCTTTGTTTTCTTAGAAACCAGAGAATTTTTCTCTTTCTCAAGACGTGTCTTCTCTTCCTGCAGTTCCTTAACAGAATCATCAGAATCCAGCCTTTTCAAAATCTGGTCTTTCATATCGTTTTCGCCACCGAACACGTATTTGACCAGAGCGATTACCTCTGCATTGATTTCCTCTTGCCGAATATGCTTTTTATAATCGCAAGGATGACCAGACACCATTTTTCGATTTTTACAGATATAGTACCACATATCTGTATAGAACTCCTCAGACCCCTTTTTCTTCTTTCTGTTGACTACGCCATACATGCTTGCACCGCAGACCGGGCATTTCAGCAATGCAGACACCATATGTTCATGTTCCTTGCTGTGCGTCTTCTCACGCTTAAAAGCGTTCAGCTCACGTTTCGCCTGTAATTCTTCCGCTTGCGTTGTATCAATTACAGCGTTAACTGGTGAACTTTCAGTCGCCTTTTTATCCGGCTCTCTATTGGCAGTACAGCCTGCCATACCAAAAATAAGAGTCAATATTATTGTGATTATTACGATTTTTCTCATACAAAAATCACCTCGCTATTCACAATTTCCATTGCTCTGTTGCGGATGTTATTCATCTTCCGCACCCATAGTATAGGATTATCCGCTTTCAATTTTTCGGTAACATTTTCTTTTTCGGCAAATGATTTGACAAGTTGTGAAAATATTGTTTGTGCCTGTTCTTCGATTTTTGCAAGGTAAGGGTACAGCCTTTCCGATGTTAGCAGATTGTAATACTTTACTTTTCTTGCTGAGAACTTGAACCAAAGGTTTTTATAACCTTTTCTATATTTTCATAACTCCAACATTCTTTTAATACTATATCATTTTTCAATGATTCAATTAACTCATCAAAAATTATATCTCTTTGATATTCTTTCACTTCACCCGATTTAACCTTATTAGCGACATTACAATATTCTTCTGCTAATCCATGTGTATTTAACAATGGCATACGATATAAATCAATAGAATAGTCAAACAGCATTTCTTCCAATCGTTGTGCAAAGAAAAGAACGCCATCATTTTCAAAATCTCCACTCCAATTACTTGGTAAAGAATATTTCATATTATCACCTTAGTCCACGCCTGTCACACGGAAAGAGAAGCCCTCAACTTTACCGTCAGAGGAAGTCTTTACGATTTTAAGAGAGCCTTTCTGTACTGCATTGATAAAGCCCATACCCGCCTTATTTTCCACGGTGTAGGTCTTGCCGTTCTCCTCGATGGATATGGTATACACATTTTCATCAAGCACAAAGCCTGTCGGAGCTTTGGTTTCCTTTACCAGATATTTGCCGTAGCGGAGTTCGCTCATCTGGTATACGCCGCCGTCAAGTTCTTTCATTTCGCCAAGCAGCGTATCGTCCTTATCCAGTTTCCCATCGCCGTTTATATCGGAGTAAACCTCAAATACCGCACCAGACAGCTTGTTGTCGGGATA
>OLWW01000931.1_pt1 | contig 14393 bp, 11 predicted proteins | sample 1673991 | NCBI WGS metagenome assembly OLWW01 (sample SAMEA103958136, study PRJEB25191) | human gut metagenome
TTGTGGAAGCGCAGGGTGCTGTCCTTGATGTCCAGCTGCTCCACGATCTCCCGGGTGCGCAGCCCGGCGGCGTAGCCGTCAAAGATGCGGCGTTCGGTCTTGGTCAGGGTGGGGATGCCCGCCACAAAGGTCTGGAAGGCATCGGGCACCGACTCGTTGCGGCACACGTCCGCCAGCCGGGACAGCTCAGTCTGCATCTGCTGGCGTTCCAGCTGCAACTCGTCCATCCGCCGTCGGGACTCCCGCCGGTCCTCCTCGAACTGCCGGAACGCCGGCGAGAGAATGCGCCGGTGGAAGTTCATGCAGCAGAACACCACGAAAAAGGCGATGAACAGGCCGATGAGCAGCATCTGCAGATTGCCGGAAAAGACCAGTCTCCGGTAGTCTGCCATGGGGATGCACACCGCCAGCCGGTAGGACTGGCTCTCGCTCAGGCGGCACAGCTGGGAGATGCCCGCATAGGCGCTGTCGGGGCCGGTCAACTGGGTCAGCCCGCCGCCTATGCTGCGCAGCACCAGCGTGTTCCGGGGGGCATGGTAGTAGCCGCCGGTGGTGCCGCTGCTGAGGGCGGCATCGGCGGCAAGGCCGTCCCCCGCCGGGGCCAGCAGGCAGCTCAGCCGGTCAAAGCCGGTGGGCTGGGCAAAGTTCTGCTTGAAGTAGCTCTCGCTGATCTCAAAGCCGCACAGCCCGTACATCGTGCCGTCCCGCCCCCGCAGGGGCAGCAAAAACAACTGCACCTCCTCCGAGGTGCCGGGCAGCTCGAACCGCTCGGTCAGCGTGTAAGACTGGTACAGCGGGGCGCTGCCGGGGGTCATCCAGCGGTCGTAGTCCGGGAACTGGTCGGTCTGGAACTCCATGCGCCACTTGCGGTGGGGCATCACGCTGTGGGCCTTGCCCACCTCCGCACTGCCCCGGTACAGCAGCAGGGGCACGGTGGGGGTGTCGGCACCGCTTTTCTGCACATACAGCCCGGCGCGGGAATGCTCTGCTCCCTCCATGCGGGTGTTGACGGTGGCATCCAGCAGCACAAAAGCACCGGAACAGCCGGTCTGGCGCAGACGGCGGCACAGCGGCTCGATCATTTCCTCCTCCAGCGCGTTCAGCACCTCGGGGGAGTCGTTCAGCTGGGCAAAGGACATCTGCCGCAGAGCAAGCTCCTTGTCCACCTCTGCGCTCATATCCTCGGACAGGTTCACACCCATGACCGCCAGCTGGTCAAAATAGCGCTCCATATCGTTCTGGAACACCGAAAACTGGATCTGCAGACTGCGGCTGATGTCCTTTTTGGTGTTGTGCAGGCTGGCAAACAGGAACAGTGCCGCACCAAAGGTCAACACCAGCAGCACTACCAGCAGCAGGCAGGCCCACAGCAGCCGGCTGCTCATGGGGCTTTGGCGGATCTTTTCACGGTGCCGGTCAACAAAGTGCATCAAAGTCCCTCCTTTCCGGCTGAGCGGCAGGCTCAGGCATTGTCACACAGCAGCTGCCATGTTTCCTCGGCAAGGGCTTCCAGCGTTTCGCCGTCCGCAAGGCGCTGGGGGTAGTCCTTCTGGCGCTGGCGCAGGCTGTCGTACAAGGTTTTGGCCTTGGCGTGGTACCCCACGATGCCCGGTTCGGACAGGGGGGTGTTCTGGATGCGCATTTCGTTGTAGACGTCGTACAGCCGCTGATAGCTCTGCTGCTCAAAGGGATAGTCCGCAATGGCGTCAAAGGCGGCGCTGGACACCGGCATGTAGCCGGTATCGGCGGCAAATTCCAGATTGCGCTACTGTTCGGTGAGCCAGCGCAGGAACACGGCGGCGGCTTCGGCCTTCTGGTCGGTGGTCTTGAAGGCGCACAGGCCCACACCGGCCTGCGGCATCAGGGGCGTGGCGGTGCCTGCGGCGTGGGGCAGGGGAGCCAGCAGCAGGTCGGTGGGCTCGGTGGTGTTGTCCGGGTAGGTGACGAAATCATTGTAATAAAGGATGGCCGCAGAGCTGCCAAGGCCCGCCAGCGTCTCGCCGGTCATCACCTGCGTGTTGGAGTACAGGTCCGAGATCAGAATATCGCCCTGCACCAGCGCCCGGGCAAACTCCATCCACGAAGCGCGGAAGGTCTCGTTGGTCAGATCGTACCAGCTGCCCTTGTACAGCTCGCCGCTGCCCTGTTCCAGCGCGTTCAGCTCCACCAGACGCAGGGGGTAATCCAGCGCGCAGAAGGGCTTGCCCTGCGACCACTGCCGGTAGGCGCCCGCCATTTCAAAGAAGCCGTCCCATGTGGCAAGGGTGGAAAGCTGCGCCCCGGTGTCCGCCGCAAACCGGGCGTACTGGGAGCCGTTCAAAAAGATGAGCTGGGTGGATTTGGACACCGGGAACACCACCTGCTTCCCGTCAATGATGCCGTCCTGCACAAAGCCGGGCACATAGGCCGCCATGTCCTCGGTAGTGAACCAGTCGTTCCAGTCCACAAGGTTCTCAATGCCCAGAGCGCTGGCGTCTGCGGGGTGGGCCGAGAACAGGTCCGGCAGGTCCAGTGCGCCGGGCTTGCCGGCCTTGGCGTCCTGCAGCTGGCCGCCGATGGCGGCGCTGTTGGTCATGTTGGTCACGTTGAGCAGGATGCCCTTCTCTCTGCCCACCGTGTCGTTGAACTCGGTCAGCAGGCGGTTCATGGGCGAGTCCGCCTGTTCGCCGTACACATGCCAGATGCTGAGCATGGTGGGGTCCTTGGGCGAGAGCAGGGTCTTGCTGCCGCCGCAGCCCGCAAGAGCCAGACCGGGGACGAGCGCCGCAAGCTTTAAAAATGTCCTTCGTTCCATTTTTCATGACTCCTTTCCGCACATTGCAGCCAGAGGGGGAAACCCGGCACAGGCAGGGCTGCAGCTGCCTGTTTTGGTGGGAAAAACCCCAAAAATCCCCCCAATTTTGGGCTTTTTGGGGGGATTTTTTGAGGGGGAAGCCCAAAGCCCCAAAAATTTTTTTGGAATTGCCCCCCAAAAACGGCTTTTCTGAGGGGGCAATTTTTTCCCGGGTATGATACAGTACAAACAGAAGAGGTCCCGCGCCAGTGTAGAAAGCCTGTCGCTGTGCACAAAACGCGTCAACAGGCATCTGCGGATTCTATTCATAAGGATAGCATAAGATGGAGCGGACTGCAAGTGCAGAGAATACCCAAACCAGCCCCCCTAAAAAGCAGGGGGGACAAAGAGAAAGGAGCACCCCATGAAAGAGATGAACCGACGCGAATTCCTCACCCTCTCCGGCGCAGCCGTTGTGGCGCTCTCGCTGGCAGGCTGCGGCGGGCCCTCCTCACCTCCCTCACCTCCGGCCTCTGAGAGCAAAGAGATGGCCCTGTTCAAAGCCATCAACGAGGTCTGGTATGAAGTCAACAGAGAAGTAATCACCCATCCCGACCTTAAGATCTGCAAGTCTTTGGTCTACTGTCAGGAGGCTGCCGACCTCGCAAAGTTTACAGCCAGCCCCTTTGAAAACAATGAACCTGAAGTAGACGAGGAGGATTACCGCAAATGGAGCTTGCCTGATGATGTATTCCACGAGTACCAACGCCGTGAGTCTGAAATGATAGAGGGAATCAGGGAAAAATATGGAAACGGAAGCTATCGGGGAACTGCGGGAGTTTCTAACTACACCCATGACGGTCTGCAATTAGAGCAACTGTATCCTCGTAATCCGAGCGAGGTCAAGGCGTTTGTGCGGGATCTGGTCGGGCATGGACTGGCGAGTCCGCATCCCGAGCAGTGGATGATCGGGCTCTACTGCCCCACCATTAAGGGCAAGACCTATACGGTGGCGGTAATGGTAGACTTTGCACCGATCTGAAGCGGGGCAGTGACGCACGGACTTCCCGCAAGTTGCGAACCGTAATCTATAAAATATTGTATCGAAAGGAGCACCCCATGAAAGAACTGAACAGACGCGAATTCCTCACCCTTACCGGCGCATCGGTCGCCCTGCTGGCACTGGCTGCCTGCGGCGGTGCACCCTCCACGCCCGCAGTTCCCACTACCGGTGGAGAAGCCAAGGTGCTGGAAGCCATCAAAAAATACCGCGCAGCAGCCGGGGTGAAGGAACCACTCGCACTGGATGACGGCTTGAAGCCCGCAGCTGAACTTGTGGTGAAGATTGCAAAGGGCGATATGAAATTTGAAGACGCCATAGGAGATCTTGGTGAGGTAATGAAGCGCTATAATGATCTTAGCGCCCCGATCGGCATAGCTGCTGATAAGGATACAGGTAATATGATGCCGGTATGTATATACTTGGACGACGTAGAGAAGATGGCACAAAATCTTCCGCTTCAGGTGGACGAGGACACTCAGGAAAATCTGAAATCGGCCAGTCTGATTGCGATTCAGGTGTTCGAGTATGGCGGTGGGAAATACTGGGTCGCACTCGTTGCCAAAGGCAAAGTGACTCCGTAAAAACAACAATTCCCATTTACCCCCTGTTTGCCCCGGGCACACTCCCCCTGTGTCCGGGGCTTTATAGAAAGGAGCACCCCCATGAAACGATACGACCGACGGACCTTCCTCAAGCTCTCCGGCGCATCGGCGGTGATGCTGGCGCTGGCAGCCTGTGACGATAGCTGCTCCTCCGGCTCCACAAGTTCCGGCTCTGCCACAGAAACGCCTCCCTCGCCGCCGATCCCTGTGATCCGGGACGGGCAGAAGATCCTGACCATTTTCAACGCAGAGCTGGCCCGGCGAAAGGTGGAGAACATCAAGTTCGAGTACAGCAAGGGTCTGGAGCACGCCATTCAGGCAGATGTGCAGATGTTTGTGGATAACGGCAGCCCGGAGTTCCCAGCGGAAGAGGGGCTCAGGCTGCGGATGGAGGGCGACTATGCCGCAAAGATGTGGGAAGGTCTGAACGAAGCCGGTTACAGTGCCGGCTCCACAGCTATCTTCGGTATGCTCAATCAGTACCGGGTAGGCGTGGATTTTGACTACGAAGGAAAGCACCTTTACAGCATGGATCGCCTTTACCCCGCCACAGAGGCCCAGTTCCAGCAATTGGTGGATGAACTGATCAAGGACTACGGCGGTGTGCCGGGGCTTCATGAGGACGACCCGGTGGTGAATAAGGTGGGCATCACTGTGGTAGATATCAACGACAAGACCTATTGGGCCGCCTACATCATCGACAAGTGGCAAGGCATAGGAGACGGCTGAACCACACCATAGAAAAGGAGCCCGCCATGAAATACCAACACCTTGTAAGCCTTGCTCTGGCTGCCGCGCTGCTGACCGGCTGCGGCGGCACCCAGAGCAGCCCCAGCGCCGCTGCCGACCAAAGCTCCGACAGCAGCCGAAGCACCCCCGGCGCGGTGGCGCAGGCCGCCCAGACAGACCGCATCACCGACCAATACACGCTGGAAAAGAATGTTTCGGGCGTGTGGGGGGAGGACGCGGTGCAGTGCATTTCCGTCCATGTGCCCAAGCTGGTATGCGACAGCCCGGATGCCGCCTCCATCAACGATGAGCTGAATGCCATCTATGGGGCGGATTTCCGGGAGTTCGAGAACAGCGAGGAGGCCGGGCAGCCGGGCGGCGAGTACCCGCAGATCGGTGTGGGCTGGGATGCCTACTGGTACGGCGATTGCGTCAGTCTGGTGGTGCACAGCCGCTACGGCGGCACCGCCCCGTGGCGTTACATCGGCTGGTGCTTCGATTTTGCCAGCGGCCGGCAGCTCACCGTGGCCGAGCTGCTGCAGCGGATGGGTCTGGACCCGGACACCGTGCAGCAGCAGGTGCAGCGGCAGGCCATGCAGGCCTTTGACCGGGAGATGGCGCAGGGCGCGTATTACGAGGGCCTGCGTCTCGGCGGAGAGCTTTCGCAAATGCGGATGGATACGCTGGAATACAATGAGCTGGAAAACCTGTGCCTGCTTTTGCCACAGCAGGATCAACTGGTGCTCCGGGGTAAGTACAGCTGCGAAGAAGGCTGGCAGCAGCTGGATATGGAGCTCTCGCTGCCCCCCACTGACACCCCGCTGCTGACCGACACCTACGATGGTGTGCAGGTGCAGCTGGAGGGAACGCAGGCCACCATCACCCTGAGCCCCACGCCAAAGACCGACCAATGGGGAGACATTGGCATCCGGGTGGAACAGGAGCACAGCTACCCCATCCTTGGCGCTTATAACGAGTATGTGGACGTGTGCATCGGGGAGCAGGAGGACGGCTTCTTCCGCCCGGTGGTCTATCTGCTGACCAAAGACGGCGTGGTGGAGTATGTGGACGTGCTGCGCTGCCTCATGTTCGGCAACGCCATGATCTGTCAGGACCCCATCTACATTGCCAACAACAGTGTGGCGCTGGAACTCTGCGGCAGCGAGGTGAACCTGCGCCGGGCGGATGGCTCTGTGCTGGAACTGGCCCCCCTGTCGGCAGAGTGGAGCGCGCAGGAGATCCCCTATTCCGTCACCGGCTCCTACAACTACACCGACGAAAACGGCTGGAGCTGGATGGACCTGACCAGCGACGGCAGCGCCCAGCTGGGCGTGCAGGACAACAGCCGCATCTATCGGGGCGATGCCGCGTATCTGGGCGTGGTGCCCGAGGGCGTGGTGCTGGGCATCGCTGCCGATGAGGAGCTCGAATTTGTGGCGGCGTTCAAGAACGACCTGTACAACGAGAACCTGACCCTGACCATGATCGCCGGGCAAAACCCCTTTGCCGAGGGCGAGACCCAGCTGCAGATGACCCGCAGCTACGGCTGAGATCACAGGAGAACGACCATGAAATACAAACGCCTTGCCGCTGCGGTGCTGGCGGCGGCTCTCTGGCTGACCGGCTGCGGCGGCGCGGCGGCTCCCGCTGCCCCCGCAGGCTCCGGCGCAGCTTCCCAAAGCGCCGCAGACACGGCGGTGCAGACGGCACAAAAAGACCGCATCACGGAGCAGTTCACGCTGGAAAAAACCGTCCGGAACGAGTGGGGCAGCGCACAGAAGCTGACCATCCATGTGCCACAGCTTGTGTGCGACAGCCCGGATGCTGAATATATCAATCATGAGCTTGCTGCCATGTATGCGGCAGACTACCGCCAGTATGAGGACAGCCCGGACGCCGAGCTCCAACAGGACGAGTGGTGCCCGCAGACCTACATCGATTGGGACGCCTACTGGTACGGCGACTGCGTAAGCCTTGTGGTGCGCAGCTACTACGGCGGTACAGACCCCATCTATTCTCAGGGCTGGTGCTTCGATTTTGCCGCCGGGCACAAGCTTTCGGTCACCGAGCTGCTCATGCGCATGGGACTGGACCCGGACGAGACGCAGCTTGCAGTGTATCGCGCCGCCATACAGACCTTTGACCACAACATGGTGCAGTGGGAATATTACGACTCCCTGCGGGAAAGCGGCATGCTTTCCGGGATGCGCGCCGACACCCTGCGGGACAACGGGCTGGAAGACCTGACCGTGCTGCTGAAAAACGAAAATACCGTCACCCTTGTTGCCGGATACCACACTACCGCCGGCAGCGGCTGGCGGCCGCTGGAGGTGGAGCTTCCACTGACCCCTGCCTCCCCTGCCAAAACGCCGGTGCTTACCGATACCTACGGAAGCGTTTCGGTGCTGCTGGACGGCGACACCCGCACCGTTACCATCAAACGCACCCCCGAGACCATCGCATGGGCAGAGGATTATGATATCCGTCTGGACGGCGATGTCACCCTGCCCATCCGCAACGCCTATAATAATTATGTAGATGTGTGCATCGGTGAGCTGGGCGCGTCCTTCCATCCCGTAGTCTACCTGCTTACCGAGGACGGTTTTGTGGAGTACGTGGATGTGCTGCGCTGCCTGCTGTATGGGCAGAGCCTACTCTGTGCCGACCCCATCTATATTGCCAACAACGGCACTGCGCTGGCGCTGCGGGACGCCGAGGTCAGCCTGCTGTGTGCAGACGGTACGGAAACAGAGCTTGCCCCCCTGACCGCTGAGTGGAACAGCCCGCAGCAGGTAGATTCCACCGGCAGCTTCACCCTTGGGGAAGGGGAAAACTTGTGCTGGCTGGACCTGAATTCAGGCGGCGGCTGCCAGTTGGCTACCCACAACAACCGCTATTTCTATCAGGGTGCTGTCACCTATCTGGGCGCTACCCCGGACGGCACCGCGCTGGGCTTCTCTCTTATCCGCGACACCGAAAACGGCCCGGAATGGGTTGCGTTCAGCGCTGCATTGAAGCTTGATTATAGCATTGATTGCCTGATCCTTACCCCCCTGAGCGGGCAGAACCCCTTGACGAACGAAACGGTCCCGCTGGTGCTGACCCACAGCTACGGCTGATAAACGAGCAGGAGGTGCAAGATGAAACACATCCCCTTGCGGTGTATATCGGCCGCTTTGCTGGCCGCAGCGCTGCTGGCGGGCTGCGGAGCAGAGACTGCCACCCCGGCAAGCGACGCCGCCCCGGCCTCTGTCTCCGCCGCTGCTTCCACCCCGGAAGACCGCCCGGCGCAAAAAAAGCCCGGGGCAGACGGGCGGCGCACCGAACAGACTGTGGCAGAACCTCCAGCCCTGCCGGAAGACTGGGAGCAGCAGGTGCTGGCCGAGTGGATGGCAGTCACGGCGGTGACGCAGGGTGAAAGCTATGTCCCCGCCGACCGCAACGAAAGCTTTACCCTGCGGCTGGAAAAGGCCGAGATCACCGGCACGGTGTCCGTCTCCTTCGTCCGGGAAACATACGTCAGCCCGCAGATCCAGTCCGCTGCCGAGACCCGCACCGGAGAGCTGAATGCCGGCGCTGTGACCGGCTGGGACGGGGAAAAAAGTCAGGGCTGGAACCTGAAATGTCTCAGCGAGGACGGCAGAAGCTGCTGGACCATCTCCATGATGGAGGACGGTTCGCTGCGGATACAGTCCACCGGCCCCAAAAAGGGCAGTGAGGTCTGGTACGTTTTTCAACGCACCGAGGCATGGGACGACATCGGCTACACCGCCATCCCCCGCAGGCTGTGGGGCACTTACCGCGCCGGAGACGAGGCCGCAAAGGGCATCCGCTGGATGACCTTCCTGCCGGACGGCAGCTGCTGTATGAGCGTGGAATGGGACGGGTGGAGCGGCATTCTGACCGGCACCGCCGATGGAACACAGGGCCGCACCGAGGACGGCACCGAGCTGCACTTCACGCTGACCGACACGGACGGCAGACCGTGCGAGTTCTGGGCCATTCTGCTGAACGATGACGGCAGCCCCAGCGGCTGCAGCCTGAAATACCGCGCCGGAGAAGTGCTGTTTGACCTGGACACGCGTCCCATTTACTGGAAAAACGACTCCCCGGATCTAACCCTTGTACCGTGACCGAAACCGAACGCAATGCGATGACAAAGCGTTGTCGCTTACAACAAACAAATAACAGGAGGAAATTACTATGGGTCTTATCAAAGCAGGTATGGGCGCACTGGGCGGAACCCTTGCAGACCAGTGGAAGGAATTTTTCTACTGCGATTCTCTGGACAAAGATGTGCTGATGGTCAAGGGCCAGAAGCGCACCTCCCGCCGCAGCTCCAACAACGGCGAGGACAACATCATCACCAACGGCAGCGGCATCGCCGTGGCAGACGGACAGTGTATGCTCATCGTGGAGCAGGGCCGCGTGGTGGAGGTGTGCGCCGAACCGGGCGAATTCACCTTTGACGCATCCACCGAGCCCAGCGTGTTCACCGGCAACTTCGGCGACAGTCTGGCAGCTACCTTCCAGACCGTGGCCAAGCGCTTTACCTACGGCGGCGACACCGGCAAGGACCAGCGGGTGTACTACATCAACACCAAGGAGCTGGGCGAGATCCTGTACGGCACCGCCACCCCCATTCCGTTCCGTGTGGTGGTCAGCGAGGAGCGGGGCTACAAGCTCTCGGTGAACATCCGCTGCAACGGCAGCTTTACTTACCGCATCTGCGACCCGCTGCTGTTCTACACCAACGTGTGCAGCAACGTCTCCACCCAGTACGATGCCTCGGAGCTGGCTCCCCGGCTGAAGAGCGAGCTGATGAACGCTTTGCAGCCGGCGCTGGCCACCCTTTCGGCCAACAAGGTGCAGTATTACGAGATCCCCGCCCACACGCTGGAGATCTCGGACGCCCTGAACGAGCAGCTGTCCAATATCTGGCGCAAGAAGCGCGGCATCGAGGTGTTCTCCTTCAACATCAACTCCCTGTCCATCCCGGAGGAGCAGCAGAAGAAGATCACCGAGTGGGAAGAAAACGCCATGACCACCGACCCCACCACCGCTGCCGCCCGTCTGGTGGGTGGTCAGATCGACGCCATGAAGACCGCCGCCGGCAACACCGCCGGTGCCATGACCGGCTTTATGGGCATGGGCATGGCAGCCGGTGCAGGCGGCATGGGCGGCATGAGCGCCCAGAACCTGTTTGCCATGGGCCAGCAGGCCCGTCCGGACAGCGTGGACGCACCCCAGCAGGTCAGCCGCCCCGCACCCGCCCCGGCAGACAGCTGGAAGTGCAGCTGCGGTGCTACCGTTACCGGCAAATTCTGCCCGGAATGTGGCAGCAAAAAGCCGGAGCCGAAGCCCGCTGCGGACAGCTGGACCTGCAGCTGCGGTGCCACCGTCACCGGCAAGTTCTGCCCGGAGTGCGGCAAGCCCCGCCCGGCGGCAGCAGAAGGCTGGACTTGCAGCTGCGGCGCGGTGAACAAGGGCAAGTTCTGCTCCGAGTGCGGCAAACCCAAGCCCGCCGGTACGCCCAAGTATAAGTGCGACAAGTGCGGCTGGGAACCGGCAGACCCCGCTCACCCGCCCAAGTTCTGCCCGGAGTGCGGCGACCCCTTTGACGACAGTGACCAGACCTGACCTGACAAATACAGAGCAATGAAAGGAGCATACCATGATGGGATTCTTTTCCAACCTGTTCGCAAAACAGAACTGCGCCGTCTGCGGCAAGGAGTGCGGCACCCTGCACCGCTCCAAGCTGCGGGACGGACAGTTCCTCTGCGATGACTGCGGCAACAAGTGCTCCAAATACATCCGGCTCAGTGAGCTGACGTTGGACGAGGCCAAGGAGCACATGGAGTATATGGCCCGGATGAAGCGGGTGTTCGACGAGGTGTTCGACAAGACCGAGTTCCGGGTCAACGCATACCCCTCCACCCCGACGCAAATGGGGCTGGTGTTCTGCGATGAGCTTGGAATGTTGTACATCGACGACCGCACCGGCGGCCGGGGCAAGATGCCGGAACTGATCCGCTACGACCAGATCGCCAGCTACGAGGAGTATCTGGACGAGACCCCCGCCAAGGAGCCGGGCCAGGAACCCACCCTCAACGGCGGTGGCCTGAAGCTGAAGCTGGTGCAGCCCCGCAGCATCACCGAGGCCCAGACCCAGCGGGGTATGCGTCCCCACCCCTACATCAAGCAGGAGCTGGTCATCTGCTTCAGCAAGCGGGACCGGCGGGAGATCGGCTATGCCCACATCGCACGGCAGCATCTGGACCACATCTTCGGAGTCCACGACAACGAGACGAGCCTGTTCGGCCGCCGGATGTCCAAGGCCGAGGAACGGGAGCTGAAGGGCCAGATGGGCATGATCGGTGCCATGGGTGCTGTGGCATCTGCCGCCATGAAGGGCGGGCAGCTCTCTGAGCAGGAAAAGGCCCACTTTGTGGAGAACATCAATCTGGCAAACGACGCCCAGACCGGCGGCATGGCAGTGTACAGCCGCCGTGCTGACGAAGCCTTTGCAAAAGTGCAGTGACCCCAAAAGGAGGAACGGATATGAGAAAGATCCAGCGCAGAGATTTCCTCAAGGCCATGGGCCTTGCCACCGCCGCCCTCGGGCTGACCGCCTGCGGCGGCTCCGGTGCCGCCAGCGCATCCAGCGTTTCCAGTGCACCGGCTTCCAGCAGCAGTGCCCCGTCCGCTTCGGCACAGCCGGAATCAGCAGTGGACAAAGCCGCCCCTGCAGGGGCCCCTGTGACCCAGTTCCAGACCGGGGAGCTGACCATCGGCGAATACACCTTCAAGGCGCAGTACATCCCCTTTGACGTCCGCCGGGAACTGGACGGAGCGCATCACTGCATCCATGCGGACAGCTACCGGGGCAATTACTTCTTCAGCTTCTACAACGAGGACGATGAAGAGCAGTCTGCCAAGATCTTCGAGTATGCCATCAAGGACGACCGGCTGACCCCGGTGGCAGAGTACAACATTGACGGCAGCAACGCCCTCAGCATCGACCGCAATGGCATCCTGTACGCCATGGATCCCTTTGATGTCTACTGCTACGATCTGAACAGCAGCGACCCGGAAGAGCCCGGCGACGCACTGGACTACATGGGCAGCTGCTATTCCTCCAAGGATCGGGATCTGACCGTAATCTACTGGACCGACTCCGCACCGGTGCTGGTGCAGGACGGCGAGTACACCGAGCTGACGCTGGAGGGCGACAACGAGATCGGCCCCTTCTGCAGCATGCCCTCCCTGAACCTCAGCGGAGACGAGCTGCTGACGGTGGGCGAGCCGGACTCCAGCGGAGACTACTACTTTGCCGCCTTTGATCTGGACGGCAATGAGCTGGCCCGCAGCTCGCAGCCGGTGGGCAGCTTTGACGCCGTGATGATGAAGCGCCCCAACGGCTATCTGCTGGACACGGGCTATATGTGGGAGCTGTACGCGCCGGACGGCACTTTTTTGGAAAAGTCCCTTCCCGTGGGTGAGCGCGAGACCCTGTGCCAGCTGTGCGGCGACTTCTGCACCTTTGATGTTTTCCTGCCGCTGGAGGAAAACGCTTTCTTGGCAGTGGGCCACCACGGCAAAGCCACCGAGCCGGACGAGCCGGTGGTGTTCCGCATCACTACGGATTTCTGAGCCGACCGCTTTGGCGGGAAGACTGACGCAAAAACAGCGGGGCCGGGGAAAAGCCCTCGGCCCCCTTTGGAACAACAGGAGGAAACGCTATGGCAGGAATGCTGGAATACAAGTGCCCCTGCTGCGATGGCGCCATCCAATTTGACAGCGCCACCCAGAAGATGAAATGCCCTTACTGTGACACCGAGTTCGACGTGGATACCCTCAAGGGCTACGACGAGGAGCTGAAGGACGAAAAGCCAAGCGAGATGGAGTGGGCGACCCCCGGCGGCAGCTGGGCAGAAGGAGAGACCGCCGGTCTGCATACTTACAGCTGCAAGAGCTGCGGCGGCGAGATCGTGGGCGATGACACCATGGCCGCTTCGGCCTGCCCCTTCTGCGGCAACCCCATCGTCCTCACCGGACAGTTTGCCGGGGCCCTGCGGCCAGACCTCATCATCCCCTTCAAGCTGGACAAAAAGGCCGCCAAGGCCAAATTGCAGGAGCATCTCAAGGGCAAGACCCTGCTGCCCCGGGTGTTCCGCAGCCAGAACCACATCGACGAGATCAAGGGCGTGTATGTGCCCTTCTGGCTCTTTGACAGCGATGCCGACGCTCAGCTGCGGTTCACTGCTACCCGGACCCGCTGCTGGTCGGACAGCAAATACGACTATACCGAGACCAACTACTACTCCGTCCGGCGGGACGGCACTTTGGGCTTTGACGCGGTGCCGGTGGACGGCTCGTCCAAGATCGAGGACGACCTGATGGAATCCATCGAGCCCTTTGCCATGCAGGACGCCATCCCCTTCCAGACGGCCTATCTGGCGGGCTATGTGGCGGACAAATACGATGTGAGCGCCGAGGACAGCATCGAGCGGGCCAACAAGCGCATCCGCCGCTCCACTGAGGAGACATTCCAGCAGACCGTTACCGGCTACGATTCGGTCAAGGTGGATAACAGCAGCATCCAGCTGCACGGCGGCAAGGCAAAGTACGCGCTGTTCCCGGTCTGGCTGCTGAGCACCAGCTGGCGGGGTGAAAACTATCTGTTTGCCATGAACGGTCAGACCGGCAGATTCGTGGGTGACCTGCCCGTGGACAAGGGCGCTGCCCGCAAGTGGATGCTGGGCCTTACGGCTGCCCTTTCCGCCGCGTCCTACGGCGTGATGTGGCTGCTGTGGCTGGCACGGATCCTGTAAAGGAGGGACGAACGATGAAAAAGACTTCCAACCGACTGCACTCCCTCTTTGCGGCGCTGGCAGCACTGATTCTTGCGGCGGCGCTGGCTGTTCCGGCCTTTGCGGTGGAGGGCGGCTTTGCCGACCTGTACTACCGCATGAACGACAGCGCAGAAGTTCTGACCGAGGACGAGGATAATGAACTGGAGGCTTCGCTGGAGGAGCTGAGCGTCCGCCAGAGCTTTGATGTGGTCATTGCCACCATCGAGTCGCTGGAAAGCGTGGACTACGACAGCATGGAGGCCTATGCCGATGACCTGTATGACTTCTGCCAGTTCGGCTACGGCTCCGATATGGACGGCGTGCTTCTGCTGGTGAGCGTGGGCGACCGCAAATGGCACATCTCTACCTGC
>OLWW01000951.1_pt1 | contig 14226 bp, 8 predicted proteins | sample 1673991 | NCBI WGS metagenome assembly OLWW01 (sample SAMEA103958136, study PRJEB25191) | human gut metagenome
TTTTCTAATGCGAAAACTTTCAGATTGAAGAATTATACGTATATTTGCTGCAAATATCTAAAACAAGAAAATTTTGATTATCAGACTATTATATCATAGACCTACTTACCGAAATTTATTCTTCACATTCAGATTCCCGTAATATCATTTAAGATTGGATTTATTGGCAATTACAGACAAGTACCTTTCAATAAAACAATACATTAACAAAGTAAACACGATTTAGGATACACCCTTTAATTAAGACACTTCACTGTGTCCTGCACATATAAACAGCCGACCGTACTGTCATAAAAAAGAGGAAGCGTCCTCTTCTGAGATTACGCTTCCTCCATCCATACTAATTAAATCTTAACTTTGCAGTCTGAAGACTACAGGAACAGTGTATTTCACCCTCACTGCTTTTCCTCTTTGCTTGCCGGGCTTCCATTTTGGCATGGAACTGATCACGCGGATTGCTTCCTTGTCCAGATACGGATCCACACTCTTCACCACTACCGGATTCAGGATCTCTCCATGAACACCCACAACGAACTGCACCACTACCCTTCCTTGAACTCCCTGCTCGGCACTGACGGTAGGATATTTGATGTTTTCACTCAGATACCTCATCAAATCAGCATTACCGTTACGAAATACCGGCATCTCTTCCACCACCACAAATTCCACATTTTCATCCACTACTTCTTCGGGTACTTCAATAGGGGTCGGTATAATTACCGGAGCATCCGTAGGGTCTGAAGCTGCAATATCGGTTTCTGTTTCCGTCGAGTTATTATCCACTATATTGAGCTCTTCCGGGTTGACGGCAGCCGGTGGAGGCGGTGGCGGCAGAGGTTTATCCTGATTATAGGTTACAGGAACTAATTCTTCAAAGAAATCCGGGTCACTGACTAAATCACTGATCGCGTAAGTTACATTACGTTCAGTCCATTCGAACGAAACAAACATAAACGACAGCGTCACAATGAGACCCATGAACAGCCAACGGGACTTACCCTTTTCAAGGTCGGCTCTTCGTGCTTTTTTCACTTCCATAACAAGTGTTTTTTAAATTAGACAATATGTGAGTAAAAATCTCAGTGTCCGCTTTTAAACTGGAAGTAAGATAGTAAAAATATAGATAAGTTAAAAGAAAAAGGAGTGTCTTATATTATTTTTTAATATAAAACACCCCAAATTCAATTCCGTTAAACAATTAATTAAAAATCAGCTGTTTATTTAGTTAATATTCAATTTTACGTTAACATATCCTGCTTACTCTACGGCAATGCCGGTTTCCGCCAATACAGACATCTTTTATCACAAGCTCACCATCTCCTGCAGAATACCTACCGCAGTCTCTACCGTTTCCACATTTTTAACCACCATACTACGCTTGCCGTTTTGTTCACGCAAATTGCAGTAACGCGGATTCTTGCTCATGTAATCAATCACCTTGCCAAAAGCCGCACTTTGATAATAAGGACTTTCCTGATTACTGATAAAGAACAAAGTCATTCGTCCGGCTTTCAAGAATACTTTTTCCACCCCCAACCGTTTAGCCAATCTGCGCAAAGGTACGATACGCAGAAGTTCCAGCCCTTCGGGAGGAACCTTTCCGAAACGGTCCTCCAACCGTGCCTTGAAAGCGAGCAGGTCCTTATCCAATTCCAATCCGTCCAGTTCACGATAAAGCAACATACGTTCGCTGCTGCTGGGGATATATTCATTAGGGAAAAGCAATTCCAAATCACTTTCCACCTGACATTCATCCACAAAGTTCTCGCCACTGATTTTCTCTTCTCCCGCTGCCTGCAACTCCTCTGCATAAAGATCGGCAAACTCATCCTCTTTCAACTCTTTCACCGCTTCAGCCAATATCTTCTGATAAGTTTCATAGCCCAAATCGGCAATGAAACCACTCTGCTCCGCCCCCAGCATATTTCCTGCTCCACGGATATCCAAATCCTGCATGGCTATATGAATACCGCTGCCCAGATCACTGAAATTTTCAATGGCTTGAAGACGACGCTTTGCCTCAGGAGTCAGTGAAGTCAACGGAGGCGCCAACAAATAACAGAATGCTTTTTTATTGCTTCTTCCCACACGTCCACGCATCTGGTGCAAATCACTCAATCCAAAATTCTGCGCCTGGTTGATGATAATCGTATTGGCATTCGGTATATCAATACCACTCTCGATAATGGTGGTTGCCAGCAGCACATCATAATCATAGTTCACAAAGTCGAAAATAATCTTCTCCAGCTTTTCGGGCTCCATCTGTCCATGACCTATGCAGACACGGCAATCGGGTATATTCCGCTTGATCATGGATTCCAATTCTACCAGATTCTGTATGCGGTTATTGACAAAGAATACCTGTCCGTTACGGCTCATTTCAAAATTGATCGCTTCCGTTATGATATCTTCATTAAAGGTATGCACCTCTGTCTGAATGGGATAACGGTTGGGAGGCGGAGTCTGAATAACAGAAAGATCACGGGCGCCCATTAACGAGAACTGCAAAGTACGGGGGATGGGGGTAGCGGTCATAGTAAGTGTATCCACATTCACTTTCATCTGACGCAACTTCTCTTTCACACTAACTCCGAACTTCTGTTCCTCATCAATGATCAGCAATCCTAAATCTTTGAACTTAACGCTTTTACCGATGATTTTATGTGTACCGACCAAAATATTTATTTTTCCATCCGCCAGTTCCTTCACTATTTTGGAAACATCTTTCGCACTGCGGGCACGGCTCAAATAATCCACCTTACATGGAAAATCTTTCAACCGTTCGCTGAAAGTCTGAAAGTGCTGATAGGCCAGCACCGTAGTGGGAACCAGCACAGCCACCTGTTTGTTATCAGCCACAGCCTTGAAAGCAGCACGAATAGCCACTTCAGTCTTTCCGAAACCCACATCACCACACACCAGACGGTCCATAGGACGGTCGCTCTCCATATCGGCTTTGGCATCTTGGGTCGCCTTCAACTGATCGGGGGTATCCTCATAGATAAAGCTTGCCTCTAATTCATGTTGCATAAAACTGTCGGGACTATACGAGAATCCTTTTTCCTGTTTACGTTGCGAATACAGTTTGATCAGATCACGAGCTATATCTTTGATTTTACTCTTGGTACGCTCTTTCATTTTTTCCCACGCACCGGTTCCCAATTTGTTCAGGCGGGGAGTTTCTCCCTCCTTCCCTTTATACTTGGATATTTTATGCAGGGAATGAATGGAAACAAATACCACATCCTCATTCTGATAAATAAGTTTAATCACTTCCTGGGTAGTATTTCCATTCGGAATGCGTACCAAACCGCCAAAACGACCTACACCATGATCTATATGTACCACAAAGTCACCCGGCTCAAACTGGCTCAACTCTTTTAAGGTCAATGCCACCTTACCGCTACGCGCCTTGTCACTACGAAGATTGTATTTATGGAAACGATCAAAAATCTGATGGTCTGTAAAAAAGCAGCTTTTCAATACATTATCTGTAAAGCCCTCATGTAAAGTCTTGTTGACCGGAATGAACGTGATATGATCACCACGCTCCTCAAAGATATCTTTCAGACGCTTTGCCTGCTTCTCACTATCGGTACATATATATAAGGTGTAACCTCGTTTCTGATAATCAGTGAATGAAGTGCTTACCAAATCAAAATTCTTATGAAAAATAGGCTGGACCGTCGTATCGAAAGCCAACGTTGCCTGTGGAGTTCCTGTAGGTTTGTTACCAAATTCAATCCGTTTGAAATCCAAAGCCCGTACTGTAAATTCCGCCCCGTCTATCAGCTTCAGTTCCAAATTCATCAGTTCCGTCTTCTCTCCCTCGTATGCGGCAAGCGCCTGAGGAGAGAGTGCCTCCTCCCGTACTACCTGTATTCTTTCACGTACCCAAAGAAAATCTTTCATTGCCAGAACTGTTTCCCGAGAAATGAATTCAAAGAAAGACACCCCGCTCTTGTCGGCGGCATTCGTCAGCTCGGGCACGATGGCAATGCTCTGTTTCTTCTCTTTCGAAAGCTGGTTTTCCACTTCAAAAGTACGGATGCTGTCTACCTCGTCACCAAAAAAGTCAATACGGTAAGGATACTCGGAAGCAAAAGAGAAGACGTCAATAATACTACCGCGTACAGCATATTGCCCCGGTTCATAAACATAATCCACATGCTCGAATCCGTAACCGGCCAGCACTTCCGTGATAAACTCTGTGTCCACATGCTCACCCACACCAAGTTTTAACGTCTTGTCCATCAGTACCTCTTGTGATACCACTTTCTCCGCCAACGCTTCGGGATAAGTCACCACACATAGCGGATCGCCTTTCTGTAAACGGCTCAACACTTCCGTACGCAGGATCTCATTAGCTGCATCTTTCTGCCCATATTTAACAGCCCGACGATACGAGGATGGAAAGAACAAAATATGCTCATCACCGTTCACCTGTGTCAGGTCATGATAAAAGTAACCCGCTTCCTCCAAGTCACCCAGTACAAATACAAATGTCTGTTTATTCTCTCTAAGAAAGGAGGAAACAAATAAAGCTGCCGCAGAAGCATATAATCCTCCCAGGAAAATAGTCCTCACTGAGGAATCTTCCAATAACGCAGCCAGTCCCTTAGTGTTAGGATGACCGGCATAAATACGTTGCAATTCCGAAATATCCATATCTTTTTTTAAGATGGGGACAAAATTAAAGAAATATCTGATTACTTCCTCCTTTTTTTGCCAACTATTCAAGATTTTCCTATTTTTGTACGCTAATATATAACCCCATGGAAACAAAAGCAATAAACACAAAATTGAAAGGACACGCACGTGTAGATGTAGCTGATGTGCTACGCGGACTGGCAGTGATGGGAATCATCATCCTGCACTCTATCGAACATTTTAATTTCTACTCATTTCCCGATACAGCCGGACAAAGTGCGTGGCTGAACTTCTCGGACAAAGCCATTTGGAACGGGTTATTCTTCATGTTCGGCGGAAAAGCATACGCCATATTCGCTTTACTTTTCGGTTTTAGCTTTTTTATTCAAGATGACAACCAACGCCTACGGGGCAATGATTTCCGTCTACGTTTTTGTTGGCGGTTAATTCTTCTTTTCCTGATAGGTAATATCAATGCCAGTTTTTTCACAGCGGAAGTGCTGGTCCTTTATTCTTTAGTAGGTTTCATCCTGCCACTGACTTGCCGGCTGAAAGACAAATGGATATTTGCATTGGCATGTCTGCTATTGATCCAGCCATTGCCACTTTATTATGTAATACGTGCCTGTCTCGATCCGGAATTTGTTACTCCGGCCATCCCCACCCGCAGCTTCTGGAATGCAACTTTTGCAGTGCAAAGCAATGGTAATTTTCTGGAAACCATCCGTGTCAATTTATGGGAAGGACAGTTGGCAAGCCTTGCCTGGGCCTGGGATCACGGACGGGTATTCCAAACAGCCGCCCTTTTCCTGCTCGGTATGCTGATAGGGCGCAAGGGACTTTTTTTGAAAGAGCACTTGAAGGTATGGAACAAGGTACTTGCAGGCTCACTCGTCGCATTTTTCCCTTTATATGGGTTGGGCAATATGCTACCGGACTTTATCACAAATAAATCCATTCTGACCCCTCTTTCACTAATCATCACCTCGCTTTCCAATTTTGCATTTATGCTGATTCTGGTATCCGGTGTCGTCTTCGCTTTTTACAAGACAAACTTACACGACGGATTAATGAAAATAACGCCATACGGAAAGATGAGCCTTACCAATTATATCACTCAAAGTATAGTAGGTTCTATGTTATACTACAACTGGGGATTTGCATTGCACAATCAGTTTGGTATCACAGCCAGCTGCCTGGCAGGAATAGTTTTCTTCATCTTGCAATTCTCTTTCTGCCGCTGGTGGATGAATCACCACTCTCACGGTCCGATGGAATATATATGGAAACGGGCAACCTGGCTGAAATAAGCCAAGAACCGAAATCTGCCCGCATTTGTTTATAAAAGACATACAAATAGAACTTTAAAATATGCGCGAAGAAATCATAAAACTATTAGACCAATATCGGTTAAAAGAAGCATTATTCCAAATGACAGGATATGCCACACATACTTCCGACTGGCAATTAAAGAATGAGCTAGAAGCCCTGCAAACGTCATACGACCTGATGCTGCAATATACTTCAAAAGGGATGAAAGATCCCAATAAGGTGGAAATATACCATAAAATGTTACGCACGGCATACGAACTGGCCGACCGTATCCATATAGCCGTACAGGCAACACAAAATTACGGAGCCTATTATGACACAATGCGCACTTTTGTCCAAAGCCCTCCCCACAGCTATGCCGAATTACAAATGCAATTGGAGGCATATACAGAAGATATGGCTACAGCCCCATTGATATATACCACCGAGGCCAAAAGAAATGAAGAAATGGATGCCATGAGAAAACGTCACGAAACAGCCGTAGACGAATTATTTGAAAAAATATGGGTATCCACCCGGTGGAGTGAATCGGAATATGCTGAAGCGCAAATTTTGTTCAACTCACTATTGATCCAAGTCAACGACCTTTCCATAATGGTCAGCGCCGTCACCATGAGCCTGCTGCAAATATTCGACATCCGCAAGTTCATGTTTCTATTGAACGCCTATACCCATCAGGATACCATGCTGAATCAGCGGGCTATTGCAGGGATCGCACTAACATGCTACTATTATGAAAAGCGTATCCTTCAATACCCTGAAGCCGTGTCGCGCATAAATGAACTGAATGAAAATTCCGAGTTCATCAAAAACCTGCATCATATCCAGATTCAATTATTGCAATCTTCCCGTGAAACCCGAAAGATAGACAAGAAGATGCGTGAAGAAATCATTCCCGAAATGATGAAAAATCCCAAACTTAATTTGGAAGGACTGGATGAAGATGCCGAAGATCATAATCCGGAATGGGAAGAATGGATTGACCGTTCAGGCATTACCGATAAATTGCGCGAATTAGGTGAACTGCAAATGTCCGGGGCGGATGTGTATATGAGTACCTTTTCACAGCTGAAACAATTCCCGTTTTTCCGCAAAATTTCTCACTGGTTCTATCCTTTTGATCCCCAATATCAGGATATCGCCAAATTATCTCTCGGAAATGACGAACAAAAAATCTCTCTGCTCAACATTTTGATGAACTCGGATGTATTCTGCAATTCCGACAAATACTCTTTTTGTTTTACCATGTTACAAATGCCGGAAAGCCAAAGGAATCTCATGCAGCAACAATTGAACGGACAACATGAAGCTTCTGAAGAACTGAAAGAACGTTTAAAAGAGATGTCACAATCAAAAGCCCGCGCTGAATTCGTGAGCCGGCAATACATTCATGACCTCTACCGTTTCTTCAAATTATGGTCAAGAAGACATGAAATACATGACATTTTTGAGGACACTCTGGACTTATGGAATAAAGAAGCATTGTCTCAAGCCTTGTTACACAAAGAGTATATCAACAAACTGGCAGATTACCTATTCACACACGACGACTTGGCAGAAGCCGGAATTCTCTATGATAAATCAATTGAATTATACAATCGTAAAAATGCCGAATTATGGCAGAAAGCAGGTTTCATTTATCAGAAAATCGGTTCCTATAAAAAAGCGATAGATTATTACCTGCAATCAGATCTGCTGATCCCCGATAATACATGGAATAACCGCCATTTGGCACAATGTTATAGAAAAGAGGGAAACTACCCAAAAGCTTTGGAATATTATAACAAGGTGGAACAGGCACAGCCCGACAGTCTGAATCTGGCACTACAAATAGGACAATGCCTGATGGCACTGGAACGATACGATGAAGCACTGGCTTATTTCTTCAAAGTGGAGTATCTGGATAAAAAGCCACAGAATGCCCGACGCGCCATCGGATGGTGTTCCTTCATTACCGGCAACCATCAACAAGCCAAGAAATATTACGACTTGCTGATATCCGAGCCCAAACCCATTATGGAAGACTGGATGAATGCAGGACATGTGTATTATATCCTGAATGAAACAGAAAAATCAATAGAATATTATCGCAAAGCCCAGGAACTATGCGACAGTCATGATGAGTTTGTCCGCCTTTACCAAATAGATAAGAAAGACTTGATAAAGCAAGGCGCCAATGAAGTAGACTTGTTTATACTTCCCGATGAATTAATTTAAAGGATTATAAGATAAATCTATTCGGGATAGAAGTTTGGTATAATTATATAAAACTTCTATCCTGACCGGATTCTCATCATCCAGACGATAATTGGCATGCACATTATAAGTGCTTAAACCATGATTCATACAATATCCGATATCATTAGGTAAGGCTGTTCTATTCCTCAACTGCCCAAGATTCAATAAAAAATAGAAGAAACTATCCACCCCATCATAATCAATCACATAAGCCTGTAAATTCAGATTCGCCTGATAGTTGATGTTATTATCATAATTATAATAAGTATGACAACTGGACACACTATCATTTGCCTCAGTAAAAACAGTCATCACCTCCTTCAACCGTCCCAACTGATCAAAAACATATTTTCCTTGCACTTTCTTCAAGAAACGATAATCGGAAGTAGCACGATAATCAGAATTGATAAAAATAGTATCTCCTTTATAATCATAGACAGTCTGTTTATCAGCTTCATAAACCTCCTCTCCTACCTTCAACATACAACGGGCCCTACTCTCCCTCGCCTTGCCTTTTCCTATTTGAAACGTAACATTGCAAAGCTTATTGCCGGTATTCAAACAATTCATCTGTCCGATGGTTATCTGGTCGCCCTCATACCTTACCGGGGTATCCCCATACTTTATAATTTTACCATCACGATCATATTCCAATTTCAAAACTTGTTCTTCCTCTCCCGTTAAATCGGTGACCTTAGTCACATATGTGTCAGCTTTTTTTTCTTTACAACCATCAGCAACAAACAAGAGAACTAACAAAGAAATATATTTTACAAATAACTTTATTTTCATAAGTCAAGTATCATCTCTATGCAAATAAAATAAAAAATATTAGAACTAAGTACAATTTGGAGCTTTTTAACTCAACTTCTTTACCCTCACACTGTTTTAAACAGCAATTATAATAAGAAGTGAAATATGGAATGGATTATACATCTTTTGAGACAACATTCAGAACTGGCGATTTTTCTGACAATCGCCGCAGGCTTCTGGATTGGAAAAATGAGAATAAAACAATTCAGTTTGGGAATCGTCACCAGTGTATTGCTAGTAGGGGTATTAGTGGGACAGCTTAACATTACAATAGAAGAACCGGTGAAATCCGTGTTTTTTCTTTTATTCCTTTTTGCCATCGGATACAAAGTGGGACCACAATTCTTTCGCGGACTGAAAAAAGATGGTTTACCTCAAGTAGGATTCGCCGTACTCATGTGCGTAGGTTGTTTGGTTATCACTTGGTTATTAGCTACCTTAATGGGATATAATGCCGGTGAAGCAGCCGGGTTACTGGCCGGAGCACAAACTATCTCTGCCGTCATAGGAGTAGCAGAAGATACCATAAACGGACTCAACATATCCTCTTCCCAAAAAAGTGATATGATTAATATCATTCCCGTGGCATATGCTGTAACTTACATTTTCGGTACGGCAGGCTCTGCCTGGGTCCTCTCTTCTTTAGGTCCTAAAATGTTGGGAGGATTAGAAAAAGTGAAAGCCGCTTGCAAAGAGTTGGAAACCCGGATGGGTACCAGTGAAGCAGACGAACCCGGATTTGAACAGGCACGCCGTCCGGTAGTTTTTCGCGCTTACCGCATAGAGAACGATTGGTTTGGCAACGGCAAGACCGTTGACCAGCTAGAATCCTATTTTATTTCACAAGGGAAAAGATTGTTTGTTGAAAGAATGCGACATGGATCTTCCATTGTCAATGATATTATTCCCGGACAATTATTACAAAAAGGAGACGAAGTGGTACTGAGCGGAAGAAGAGAATTCGCCATTGGTGAGGAAGACTGGATTGGAGAAGAAATCGTCGATCCCCAACTGCTTGATTTCCCTGTGGAAGTACTCCCTGTCATGATACACAAAAAGCCATATTCCAACCAAAAATTGGACTTCATACGCCGTCAAAGCTTTATGCACGGCGTCAGTATACGCCGTATCAAACGGGCAGGCATTGATATCCCTGTTTTCGCACAAACCACTATCGACTGCGGAGATACTCTGGAATTGGTCGGCCTGAAAAAAGAGGTGGAATCTGCTGCAAAAGAACTAGGATACATAGACCGCCCCACCAATGCCACAGATATGACATTTGTAGGACTCGGCATTTTACTGGGAGGTATCATCGGAGCACTTGCAATCCATATCGGCGGAGTACCTATTAGCCTGAGCACTAGTGGAGGGGCCCTGATAACCGGATTAGTATTTGGCTGGTGGCGCAGCAAACGCCCTACCTTCGGACAAATACCGGAATCCTCTTTATGGGTGCTGAATAATGTAGGCTTGAATATGTTCATCGCCGTAGTCGGCATTTCTGCAGGACCCAGCTTTGTACAGGGACTAAAAGAAGTAGGTCCTATGTTATTTATCATAGGTGCGTTGGCTACTTCCTTGCCTTTATTATTAGGGCTGATTCTAGCCAGATATGTATTCAAGTTCCATCCCGCCCTCTCTTTGGGATGCACGGCAGGAGCCCGTACTACCACTGCTGCATTGGGTGCCATACAAGAAGCAGTAGGCAGCGAAACGCCTTCTTTAGGATACACCGTGACCTACGCCGTAGGAAATACACTACTCATCATATGGGGAGTGGTCATTGTATTATTAATCAACTAAAAAACTAAACTCATACATTATGGAATATTTAAGTGATAAAAGCAGCGTTGCCCGAATGGACAAGAATTTGGAAAAGATCAGTCCCTTCGAATTAAAAAACCGTTTGATTGAAATGGCAGATGAAAGTGTGAAGAAAATGGCGCACGTCATGCTGAATGCAGGCAGAGGTAATCCCAACTGGATTGCAACGGAGGCTCGTGAAGCATTCTTCGCCTTGGGCGGTTTTGGCATTGAAGAGTGTCGCCGGGTCATGGACATGCCCGAAGGCATTGCCGGTATTCCTCAAAAAACAGGCATAGCCCAACGTTTTGAGGAGTACCTGAAAAAGCATGAAGGAAATGCGGGGACAGATCTATTGAAACGTACCTATAATTATATGCTGATGGAACATGCAGCCGATCCGGACGAACTGGTACACGAATGGACCGAAAGTATTGTAGGCGACCAATATCCTATGCCTGACCGCATCTTGAAATATACAGAAATTCTAGTACAGGATTACCTGAATCAGGAAATGTGCAACGGGCAACCCCCGCAAGGTAAATTCGATTTATTCGCCACCGAAGGCGGAACAGCAGGGATGTGCTATGTATTCGACTCGCTGGAAGAAAATTTCCTGCTACACAAAGGAGATAGTATAGCATTGATGGTTCCTATCTTTACACCCTATATCGAGATACCCGAATTGACACGTTACGATTATGATGTGCTCAATATTCCTGCAAGTACTCTAAATGAAGAAGGACTTCATACCTGGCAATACAAAGTGGAAGATATCAATAAACTGCGAGACACGAAATACAAAGCCTTGTTTATTGTCAATCCGAGCAATCCACCCAGTTATCAGTTGAACAAAGAATGCGTAGATGCCCTGAAAGACGTAGTAACACGCTGGAATCCCAATCTGATGATTATAACAGATGATGTATATGGTACTTTTGTTCCCGGATTCCGCAGCCTGATGGCTGATTTGCCACAGAACACAATTTGTGTCTACTCTTTCTCCAAATATTTCGGAGCGACCGGTTGGCGCCTTGCTGTAATTGCCTTACATGAGAAAAATGTATTCGACAGAATGATTGCCAATCTGCCCCGCAAACGAAAAAGCGAACTAACCAAACGGTATGGCAGCTTGAGTATGCAAGTAGAAAACATGAAATTCATTGACCGTATGGTAGCAGACAGCCGTCAAGTAGCCTTGAACCATACAGCAGGACTGTCCTTGCCACAACAAATGCAGATGTCACTCTTTGCTTCTTTTTCATTGCTGGACAAAGAAAATACATATCGTCATGCCATGCTTAATTTAATCCATACCCGTCTGAAAGCATTATGGGACAACACAGGGTTCATTCTCCCCGACGATCCACTAAGAGCCGGTTATTATTCAGAAATAGACATGCTGGTATGGGCCAAGAAATTTTACGGAGATGAATTCGTACAACATCTGCAGACAACTCATAATCCATTGGACGTAGTATTCCGTCTTGCCAATGAAACAGGCCTGGTCGTATTGAATGGTGGTGGATTCGACGGACCCGAATGGAGTGTACGTGTATCACTTGCCAACCTGAACGAGAAAGATTATATCAAAATCGGACTCAGTATCCGCAGAATTCTGAATGAATATGCTGACAAATGGAAATCTGAAAAGAAATAAAAAATTAAGAACGTCCGCCGTGAAGTCTGCTTGACCTAACCGGCGGATCTCTTTTTTATATAAAGGTTTTTTGGATTATTTATTCCAAACCTTATCCCTACTTTAAAATAAAATCCCTAGCTTTGCAGATCGAAAAAGGAATTAGATTATGAAGCATATACGGAGCACTTTTTTTCTTCTAACCACTTTATTTATAATGGCTTCATGTGGCGAAGACCGCAGTGGGGAATACTATGCATTAATTGGAGAGAATGTATGGATAGAACAAATAATGAAAGAGCATTATTTGTGGTATGACAGTATTCCGGCAATAAAGGAAACGGACTATTTTGCCGAACCGGAAGACTTCCTGCAAAAATTGGTTTATACCAAGGCACAAAACGGAAAAGGAGACCCGTATTCGTATATAGAAATAAAGGACGCTTCCGATGCGGCACGTTCCTACCTGCAACGTACTTCTACTTACGGATTTGATTTTGAATTAATGACCGATCCTACCGGAATCTCATCACACGTATTTGCCCGTATTTTATTCGTACTGCCCAATTCACCGGCCTCAGAAGCCGGATTGGAACGAGGGAACTGGATATCAGCCATTGGCAAAGAAGAACTGACCAACAATAATTACGGATATCTGATGGAAGGCGGCAATACAACTTTCGCCAGAGAAAGCTTGGTTTTTGATGAGGAAGGCAATTCCAGCTGGATTGCAACAGATACAGTCAAAGTAGCGGCATCACGCCCCGTAGAATTGAATCCGTTCTATATAGATACTGTATATGAGGTATCCGGGAAAAAAATAGCCTATATGGTCTACAATGAATTCAGTACAGGCCCCAATAACCAGGCAACAGATACAGAATACAGGGAACAGATGAAACAGATATTCGCCCGGTTCAAGGGACAGTCACCCGATGCTTTTATTCTGGACTTACGCTACAATCCCGGTGGTTATTTGAGTTGTGCCACAGATTTAGGAAGTTATCTGGCACCTGCGGCAGATCTAGGGAAAGTATTTTGCACAACTTTGTATAATGACATCAGTGACCCGCAAAAAATTGATTTCCCTCTCAATACAGGACTTGCTTCCGAAAACTTGAACTTAAGCAAGCTCTACGTACTGACAAGCAAATTTACTGCATCGGCCTCAGAAGCAGTCATAAATTGTCTCCGTCCATATATAGGTACAGAAAATGTAGTGGTAATAGGTGAAACGACTGTTGGCAAAAATGTAGCCATGGAACCATACCAAGATGAGCGTTACAACTTTATTTTATGGCCGGTTGTGGCATACGTTCTCAACTCGGCAGGACAAGCCAACTATGTAAATGGAATCACCCCCGATTTCACATTGAGCGAACGTAACCTCATCTCCCCTCTCTACCCACTGGGAGATACCAAAGAGTATTTATTGAAGAACACCATAGCTTATATTACGACAGGAAGTATGCCCGACCTGCCACAAACAGAAGAACAAGTATCAAAAGGAAAAATTATCTATAACTCACTGATTCGAAGAAGTATGAACGGCATACGGCTACGGTAGTCCGATTTATCCAGATACAACGCCCTATTTATTAAAGACCGTGTTTAATGCATTTTAAACATGGTCTTGTTTTTTCTGAAAAGAGAACTTATTAAAAACAAAACGGGCATAACAAATGTTATGTACCCAAATAACCATTAAAAACCTGACTTAATAATGAAAAAAGTATTTATTGCAGCAG
>OLWW01000952.1_pt1 | contig 14209 bp, 11 predicted proteins | sample 1673991 | NCBI WGS metagenome assembly OLWW01 (sample SAMEA103958136, study PRJEB25191) | human gut metagenome
CTACCATAGGAGGTCTCTTTTTTCTATTGTCCATTTTTCACGGACTTGTTCAAACATGCGTGTTTTGTAGTCTTTTTTTTGTGAAAGAATATTATCATATCTGCTTCCGGTTGGCGTGCGGACAATCCATTTAATGAGGGATTATCTATCGCTTAAAACGGAGGATCAGAAAGGGGTGGTTGCAAATGCAGTATTCTGATAAAAAGCAGAGAACAAGAGTATCTAAAATACTGCGCAGAGTTGTTGCAATGGTATGTGTTATAGCCTTAACCTTTGCGGAACTTATATATGCAGTCACCGCCGAAACTGACAATAGAAAGCTGCTTAACGGCAGCTTTGAGGAAGGGCAGACTTTTACAGGCAGCTATTCACAGCCTGATCAGAGCGCTGTTCCCTCGTGGAATACAACGGCTTTTCAGGGTAAAATTGAGTTATTCAGAAGCAATACAGGCACTTATATAAAAGGTGTAAAATTGGAACCCAAAGACGGAACTTATGCCGCGGAGCTTAATGCGGACGAGGAAAGTACCCTTTACCAGAATGTAAAAACAACTCCGTCAAGCGTGTATGAGTGGGGACTGGATCACGGCGGCCGAAACGGAAAGGATATAATGGCTCTGGTTATAGGACCTAAGCAGAGCATTGACCCGTCAAAGCCCAACAAGGACGGACGCGATCAGCTAATGCAGATGGTTGACTGGCTCAATATAGATGTCAGCACGATTATATCGGGAGCAGAGCCTACTCAGTACACCGTTTACAGTAAAAAATTTGCCGCAAGCGGCGCTTTTGAAGACAACGCGGGAAACAACGCGTTCAGCCTAACGCCCAGTTCAATCTATACCGAAGAATGGCATATATGGATTATGGCGTCCTCAAGGGCTACAACCGGTAGTAATCCTTGGAATTCCTATGGCTCTAATGCCACGAGTACAGCGGGTTCAGGCAACGGCTCGGGCAATACAGGGGTGGATTTAAGCAAGTACTATTTCTATACCGTTCCGGCGGGGCAGACCGATACCCTGTTCGGCTTTGTTTCGGTCGGATATGTCGATTCTATTGCGACTGCGGACAAAGCAAAGACCTACGGCAACTTTCTTGATAACATTAATTTTCAGATTTACCACCCCCTGTCAGGAAGTACCTCTAACCACGGTAGTGCGGTTGTCGGCGGAAGTGACGGAACAAGCGGTGGTGAGGGCGCTACGGCGGGTCATGAGGTAACGATTGACAATAAACTTTCAACCTTTGTTACCGACGGTGAGCCCCTTAAAATTCAAGCCATTGTGAAGAAGGCAGATGTTGATGACGGCTGTGAATTTGTAGGTGTGTATCACACAGAGAATGATGAAAACGGAAATCCCAAAACCGAATTTTTGAAATTGGCGGGAAATGTAATTGAAGACACGGGCAGCTTGACCGAAGAGGAGAAAGCGGGTAAATGGCTGAAAACCACGAATGCAGCCGGCGATATTATTTATACCTATTATCTTGGTAATATCACTTCGGCAACCGACCTGCATTTTGTATTTATCAAGAGCCCTACCGTAACCTACGACCCCAACGGCGGTAAGGCTTATGTGGTTGAACGGGAATATAACACAGACGAAGCGGCGAATGTATACAGCTTCAAGCCTGCCTCGGGTCATAACGAGGCGCAGGCAAACACAGGCACAATATTTATTGACCCCTGTGTATCCCATGCGGCAGAGGGACAAAACAACGGTTGGAAATTTTTAGGCTGGAAGCTTACAGGTGACATTTTTGAGAATGTTTCCGGGATTACACCGATCAATCCGGAACAATTGGGCAGTCTGATACTTCCCGCCGAGCATACCATAGCCTGCGATTACACCTTTGATGGCGTAAACGGTGATTCGAAGGCGCAGTATTTTAAGATTTATAACGGCAATGTTCACTTGACCAAGGCGATCGTCCAAAATGATCGTGATGAGGATATAGGTGTAACCTGGAGTGATAGCGGCGAAACAAAAGCCTATGCCAATGTCCACAAGGGTATTACCATGATTGCCCAGTGGCGCTGGTTGCAGGCGTTTATTCCGCAGAAGCATAATGCCGAAACCAACCTATACGAAAATTCCCTTGAAGGCGGAACGGTTGAAATCAAAAGCGTAACCAATACATCGGATGAAAATTATAACGCCGCATATAATGAGAAAGGCGGCAAGTCATACCACGCCAAAACCGATGAAAAAATAATCGTCAAGGCAACCGCAAATGAGAATTATACATTTGAGGGCTGGTATGATGAAAGCGGAAAGCTTATTACCACTAATGAAGAATACGCCTATGTTGAAGCGAAGGAAAGCGTAAAAACCTTTTACGCACGGTTTTCCAACACCGTTACACAGACCTATATCCGTCAGATAAAAAGCGGCGACAGTTGGACAGAAACCACCGAAGATACTATAGGAACGCTTGCCAGATACAGTTATACCGATGCGGTGGGCAAACCGATAAGTTCCACCGCCACAGCGGGTAAGGGCTACAAATTTGTCGGCTGGTACGATTCCGAGGGTAATCAGGTTGCCGACAGTATGCTGATAAACAACGGTGCGACAATAAGCTACACCACTACGGGTAACGCAACCTATTACGCACGTTTTGAAGATGCCTATACCCTTGTAGTCAGCAAAATCGACGGCGATCAATCCACAGAGGATCATAAGGTTCCTCTTGCCGGAGCGGAGTTTACCCTGTACCAACAGGATGACAGCGGGACAGATACAATCCGGTATAATGATGGGGAAAGCGTAAAAAGCATAAAGTGTACAAAGATTTCCTCCGTCACGACAGTCTTAACCGCAGACCGTACAAAGGCAACCGCAGTTTTTGCAGATTTGCTCGACACGGGAATCGACTATTACCTTGCCGAGACAAAGGCGCCTGCAGGCTATCGGCTGCTTGATACGCCCTTAAAAATAACCATTAACGGTTCGGGCAACACCGCCTGGATCGATGATGAAATATCTAAGGTAATTACAGCAAAGGAGGTAAATATTGAACTTGAAAACTGTTTGACGCTGTTTATGCCCACTTCCGGAATAACTTTTACCGGCGGTTGGTATGCAGCGGCGGGACTCACGCTGCTGGCTGCAGCGGCAATCGGTTTGTTTGGGTTTAAAATGCGCCGACTTAAAAGTAAAATATAAATAACGAAAGGGAAATCACTATGAAAACAAAAGCTAAAAAATTGGTAACTCTTATCCTGACAGCACTGCTTGTGTTGTCCATTCTGCCGATGAACGTTTTTGCGGCACAGAGAAAGGTCACCGCAAGCTCAAACGCTTCTATCACAATCAATAACGCAGTAGAAAATGATGTGCTTGCGGCTTATAAAGTGGTCGACATTGCCTATAACGCCGCAAATAACACTTTGTCTTATGCGTGGAACAGTGCTTTTACCGATTATTTTGCCGGCACCACTACTTTTAATTCCACAGCGAAAACAGTAGAACAGTTTGATGCGCTTAATGATGATTCCGATGAGCTGAAAACACTGCTTGCAGGGCTTCCGAGCTATATTGCAAACAGAACAATTGCTCCTGTCGACACTCGGACTGTTACCGCAGACAAAACTGCTACCTTTGCAGACCTTGCAATGGGCGAATACTTTATCCGCCCGACCTCTACGACCTCGGTTTACCAGTTGATGCTTCAAAAGGTTGAGCCGACTGTAGCTGAGGTTGACGGAAAGCAAACCTATGTTATCGAAGATGTTACCTTTAGCGCAAAGCACAAAGAAGTGTCTGTTGGCAAAACCGCCAATAAAACCAGCGTAACCAAGAACGAAAAGGTAACTTATACAATTATGGTTGATATTCCCACCTATGCGTCACAGGCAACAGATAAATCTTTTTATGTTGCCGACCGTCTTCCCGACGGACTTACTCTTGATGCCGGTTCAATTAAGGTGGCGAGAAACGGAACAGATATTACTGACGCTGCGGGAACCCAATATACGCTTAATGCAATGGCAACTGCCGAATATACCTTCAAATTAAGCGTTTCTACGCTTCAGTATACCGACAACTGGTCTGCCAACGGCGGGAAACAGCTTGTAATTACATACACCGCAACCCTTAACAATAACGATACAACCGCAGTTAATACTAAGGAAACCAACACGGTCACCTTTGACTATTCCAACTATCCTTATGTTGACGACCCACATGAATCTAAAACCGCTACCGTTGATGTAACAACCTTTACCATTAAGATTGATAAGTATGTCGATGGCGAATCAACCACCAAGCTTGCCGGTGCAAAGTTCGATCTATATCGTACTGTTTACCCGGGAGAAGCTGGTGGTGTACTCATTCCGCATACACTGGTTCAAGGAATAAAGCTTGAGGCGGATAAAGTCACTGATACTGACGGTGTTGCGACCTTTGAAAAGTATGAGGCGAACGGTGATCGCTATGATTACTATCTTGTCGAGACTCAGGCGCCCTCGGGTTATAATCTTCTTGATAATGCTGTTAAGGTTAACTTTACTGATGCAGATGTTGAAGGAACCGCAGGCATATTTACCGTTGAGGTTTCGAACAGCAGCGGTATTAAGCTGCCGATCACGGGTGGTACAGGTACTGTAATATTCACCATAATCGGTATTGCGCTCATGGTTGGCGCAGTTGTGTTGTTTGTTGTTTCTCGCAAAAAATCTGCTAAAGAAAGCAAATAATTAAAGACTTATTTATAAGGGGCGGCGAGCAGTTGCCGCCCTTTTCGGTTATTAGGAAAGGAGGAAAACATTGTGAAAAAAGCTTTACCGACAATATTAATTATTCTTGTATTTCTTGCCGGAATCACGGTTTTCCTCTATCCTACCGTTTCCAACTATCTTTACGAAAAAAACAGCAGCAAAGCAATTACATCCCACGCTGAAAATCTGTCAAAATTATCTAACGAGGTAATTGCCGCAGAAAGGGAAGCAGTCGACCGTTATAATAAAAGCCTGTTTAAAAATGCCGTTGTGCTGACCGACCCTTTTGACCCGGACGCTTACCCCATAACCGACGGCGAATACACCGAGCTTTTGGCTTTTGATGAAGTAATGGCAAGTATTGAGATTCCTGCAATTGATGTGTATCTGCCGATCTATCACGGAACAAAGGAAGAAACATTGTTAAAGGGTGTAGGGCATTTGGAAAACACCTCGCTGCCCGCAGGGGGAAAGGATACCCACGCCGTTCTCTCCGCTCACTGCGGTTTGCCGTCTGCACGACTTTTTACCGATCTTAATTTGCTTAGAGAGGGCAACATTTTTCGTATTCACGTTCTGGACGAGACGTTAATCTATCAGGTTTACGATATCGAGACAGTCGAACCTGACGACAGTTCCTCTCTTTTTATACAGGAGGGCGAGGATCTTGTGACTCTGATCACCTGCACTCCCTATGGTAAGAATACCCATCGTTTGCTGGTACACGGCAGACGAATTGAGGAAAAGGATGAAGCTCTGATCGAAGAACCGAAAATCGAAAAGAAAATGACATGGGAGGACTATACAAAGCTTGCGGCCATCGGTATTACGGCGGTGTTTGTTCTGTTGCTGCTTGGAAGTGCGATTAAAGGCTTGATACGGAGGAAGAAGCATGAGAAAGCTGATTAGAATAATAGCTGTTATCTTGTTGATTGTCGGCATTGGCTTTTTCACCTACCCTATAGCTTTGAAGATTGCTTTTAATATGCAGGCAGATAAGGCGATAAATCAATTCGAGTCGATTAAAACGGACAATGCCCTGCCCTATTCAGAGCTGCGAAAGGCGATGTTTGATTATAACGAACAACTGTATTTAAGCGGTCAAAGCGGGCTTATTGATCAGCTGTCGTATGAAAAACCGGATTTTTTACTCTCCGATTACGGGATTGACAGCGATATACTCGGCTATATAACTATCCCTTCGATTGAAGTTAAGCTTCCTATTTACAACGGCGCAAGCGAGGAAAACATGACTAAGGGCGCGACCTATCTTGCAAACACTTCACTTCCTGTCGGCGGAAACAATACCAATTGCGTAATTGCCGCCCACACGCGGTATAAGGGAATCCATATGTTTAAAAGGATTACCGAGCTTGAAATCGGAGATGAAATTTATATAACCAATTTGTGGGAGACGCTTGTATATAAAGTGGTGGAGACAAAGGTTATCGACCCTATTGACAGTCAAAATATTTATATTAAAACAGGCAGATCTCTTGTAACCCTTTCAACCTGCCATCCATACCCTAAGAATTATCAGCGGTATTTGGTATATGCCGAGCTTGTCGAGAATTAGACTATTTTCCAAAATAAACCTTTAAAGAAATTTGCAACATATATGAGTACGGAATAATTATTGTTTGGATATATGAAAAAATAGGTGTGTTCGTGCCGGTATTTCAATACTTTTTAATCAAATCCGCTATGAACAAAAAGATGCCCTCCGAAAAACTCCGATTTCATCGGGGTTTTTCTCGTTTTTGGGGTAAGTTATTTGAAGATAGTTTTAGAGATGCCAAACGACAAAAATCCTATTCAGATACCTTTTAAACCGACATAACCGAAAATACGAGTAAAAGCAAGCACATGGACTCGAAACTGCATTTTATTTATAGATTGTTTCTGCATTGATATACGCAGAATAAGCAATAACAATGGGGACGGCAATCAAACTATCCCCAAGTTCATCTATGCATTATATATAAGCTCACGTAATACGATTTCGTTTGCTCTGATTCGTATGTTATTCATTTGGCGAACCCATTCCATTTGATTTTCTGCCTTGAGCTGTTCTGTTATACCCTCACGCTCTGCCATCTGCTTAACCAGCCGGGAACACATTTCTTCTGCCTGTTTGTCAATATCAGCAAGGTAACTATTCAATTTGCCACTGAGCTGCAAGCCGGAGAGAAGAACCCGCTTGTTATCTCGCAGATAATTCAAGTGCCGCTGCCCCCATACACCGATATGCACTGGTTCTTCCACCGGTAGTTTCAGACACGGCAAGTAATAGTTGCCCTGTAGCTCATACCATAGCCCGTTGCTTTCGTTATATTTGTACTTTTCCATATTATCTTGACCTCCTTAAAATCTTGTGCTATCATCATATCAAAGAGACGCAACGTCGGCAAATGTACGGGGAAATATGTGAGCCTTCAGCCGGATTTATGATATTAATTTCAGGTTGGTTAAGAACATCCGCACCATAACGGGTGTCGATATAGGAACTGAGGGTTCTTTATATCGCACCCGTTTTAATTTTGCCTGTTTTTACCCGCAGTGGTCTAAAGCTGATACATATGTTACATCTACGCCTTTACGAGTCTGCAATGTGATTTGAGGAATTGGTATTTCAATTTCTTTTGGTATCTCTATAGAACCGATACAATTGTAAAATATGTCAATCCGTTGAGTTTGCTTACCATCAACCGTTTCTGCATGATGCACTTCTATATGATCTACAAGTTCATTTAATATACGCGGTGTCAATTTTTTGATTCGCGTATATTTTTTTATAGCAGACAGAAACACTTCGGTATTTGCAACCAATTGATTATGCTCGTTGTATTCTTTGTTGAGTTCATCTAATGGGACACGAAAGCATAGAAACAACTCGAATATATCTTCGTAAGACAGCAACCGAGCAAAGAGAAATTGTAGATAAAATAGTTGATTGGTAAAGTTAAGGGCATACACCTCAATTTGAAGAGTATGCCCGGAATTATAGCCTTTCACAATATGGGATTATATTTTCTATTGCGGCAACTATTTTGTTTTGCTCTTGTAATGGTGGTAAAGGAAATAACAGTTGATGAAGCGCATTTGATGATAATCCCTGTATTCCTATCCCTTTTCCGCCAATAAGCCCAATATTCTTGTAAAGATAAAAGATGTAATAATAAAATCTTATGCTTATATTGGTATAAGGACGTAGACGGTGTATATGATTCTGTATTCTTATCGGATAATCATACTTCCAAATCGCAGCTCTGCCGATATCTCCACCTTCACAAACAAGCAAATCGCCTTTTGTTACAGTACATTTTTCCATTTCATTTTCTGTAAACGGCATTTCTTTCAGTTTTTCAAGCTCAAATCTATTCCAATACAAATTTGAAGTTGTAATATAAGAAAGTTTCTTGCCTGTTGAATTTGATGAGTTCAATGCTTTACCGGTATTATGTTGAAATACTATAACAACAACGGAAAACGCCGTGTGAAATACTTTTCCACGGGACTGCCCGAAAAGGGTAACAAGCGCAAAGCCGAAGCCGAACTTGCACGAATCAGAAGTGAATTCGTGCCGCCGCAGGAAGTCGGCGAGCTTGCTTCCGATATGCCGTTTGCAGACTATCTGCTCGAATGGCTGGACATCGTCAAGGTGCGTGTTAAGGCAACCACATTCAGCTCTTACGAGCAAATGGTGAAATCGGTGATTGAGCCGTATTTCCGAAAGAAAGCGGTAACGCTTCAGGGTTTGGAGGCAAGACACATTCAGCAATTCTATTCCGAAAAGCTGAAAACGGTCAAACCAAACTCGGTTATTCACTATCACGCCGTTATTCATCAGGCGCTGAAATATGCAATGAAAACAGACCTTGTTACGCAGAATGTGGCAATGAAAGTGGACCGCCCGAAAAAGAATGATTATCAGCCTGTATTCCTTGATGCAGAAGAACTGCAACACTTATTTGAAGTAGTCAAAGGGACAAAGCTGGAACTTCCTGTTTTGGTCGCCGCTTTCTACGGCTTGCGTCGTGGCGAGGTCTGCGGGCTGAAATGGGACGCCATTGACTTTGAGCGTGGCACAATCACTATAAGGCACACAGTCACATCGCTGCAAGTGGACGGAAAAACAAAAATGTACGCACAGGACTCTGCCAAAACAAAATCCAGTATGCGTACACTTCCGCTTGTCGGCAGCTTTGCTGAGTATTTCAAAGAAGTAAAAGCGGCACAAGAGGTCAACAAAAAGGTCTGCGGCAACTGCTACAACTACGAATATGACGGTTATGTCTTTGTAGACGAGCTGGGAGATTTAATGCGACCGGAATATTTGACAAGCTATTTTCCGCAGTATATTCAAAAGCACGGTTGTAAAAGAATGCGTTTTCACGATTTAAGACACAGTTGTGCAAGCCTGCTTCTTGCGAACGGCGTACCGCTGAAACAAATTCAGGAGTGGCTGGGACACAGCGATTTTTCCACCACCGCTAACATCTATGCCCACCTTGACTACACTTCAAAACTGTCCTCGGCAAAGGCAATGGTCAGCGGAATGGCGCTTCCCGAATCGGTGAATTTCGGCAGTAAGTGGACCGAAATTTCAGATGATGGCGGAAAGAAGTGATTTTTACGGTTCGAATACGCCAAAATGCCCGAAATCGCCTTGTTCTTTCCAAAAAACGGCATGTTCTTTCCATAGTTTTGAGCCGATTTTGAGCAAACGAGCAAAAAAGAAAAGTCCGGAAACCCCTTGATTTACCGGACTTTTTGGCGGAGAGTTAGGGATTCGAACCCTAGGTTCCTTTTGGGAACACAGCATTTCGAGTGCTGCACCTTCGACCACTCGGACAACTCTCCGTGTATGTGATTCCGCATTTCTTCCAAAAACTTTTGGAAAGAACTGACGGAAAGAACAACAAAATATTTAATTTTCGAACCGAAGAAAAGCCTGAAATTATGGGCTTTTTAAGCGGAGGAAACAGCCAACTCTTCAAAAAATTTCGAGTCTTTTAGTCATCTTATCAAGATCAGGTAGTTTCGTGTTATTTTCAGGTCGTTTCGTCTGCGCCGAAAGCCGCATAAAATAAGGCTTTTTCAACCCTAAAGCCTTGTTACGACTGCATTTTTTCAAAGTGGGTTCAAATCGGCATTTTTGCCGATTTTGGAGAGAAATCAGGGAAGACAGGAGAGAAATAGGGAGAGAAGGCAATACAAAATTACATACACCGCAGAAAGGACTTCAAACCGACGAAATCTATTTTTGAGGTGTATCAGATGATGAATCTACCGATTGACTGGGACAGCGTTCCCAATGTGATGAATAAGGATCAGTTTTATCGCCTTTGCCATATCAGCAAATCCACGGCGTTGCATTTGCTCAAAAGCGGCAAGGTTCCCTGTGAGTGGACGGGCAAGAAAACACGGTGCTATAAAATTAAAAAAGAGGATGTTCGGGCGTACCTTGAGGAACGAGCCGTTTATCCCGAGCTCTATTCTGCACCCCGTGGATGGTACGGCGGTCATTATGTGGCGAAGCTTTCCAAGGAACTGCCCGAGGATGTCCTCCGGCAAATGCACGACTATTACGCCAAGCTACTCGGCAAATATAAGGATGTCGTTACCGTGCAGGAGGTTGCCGCTTTGACCGGCTACGCCAAAACCACCGTAAATAATTGGTGCAACCGTGGGGAACTTAAATCATTCCGCAAAGGGCAACTCTTTTACATACCGAAAATCTTCCTCATCGACTTTTTCTGCTCGCTGACCTTCCGCTCCATTACCCGCAAAAGCCTGTGGCATATCCAAACGCTGAACGATTTTCAAAGGAAGATGAAACAGAAGAAATAAAAGTAACCGCCTCTGCATTTTCGCAGAGGCGGCTGCTTATCAATTAGTCATCATATTCGTCATCCGACCAACCGGATATGATATGTAATTCACCCGAATCCATATCCATTGCCATATTATCTCCCATACGCATCAGCAAATCGCCGTCAGAGTCAATTGCCATATTGTCTGAGATTGTATGAGCAAAATCTCCGTCATCGTAGTCAAAAAAGTGTTTTCCCATAAATTTTCCCCCTACTTAATCTAAATACAATTTCATTTTTTCGTATGCATTAACTGTGTCTGTATCATATGTATTAAAATCTTCTGAAAATGTTTGAAGGCTTCCGGTTGGGTTGATAACCAATTTTGTCATTTGCAAGTAATTATCATAATAATTCTTTAACACAGAGTAAGCTTCCTCATATTGTGTTGGAGGATTTCTCAGTTTTTTCATTAAATCAGTAACATTTGATTGGTTCAATTCAATTTCAGAAATACTGTTCATGAAATTTTCATCGGCAAATAAATTGGATAGAGCATCATTAAAATCATCTACAAATTTACCGTTCTTCATTGTGTATTTGTCTGTCTCGGCATCTCTTACCTCATAAATTGCATTGTACCATACACTCTTGATAAGATTGCCTGCGGTTTCTGCTTTTGCTGCACCGTCAAGCATTTTATAGGTGACGGTTTCTAAATTATCATACTCCACAGTGGCTTGTCCGTTCATAAGCATCGGGAGCAGCCAGTCACGGAGTTTAATTAATTCACGGTTTTCTTTTTGACACTGACCAATTTTCTGATGAATCGGTGCAACAATTTCCGAGAATGCTTGAACAATCTCAGAAGGTGGCAAAACGATTCTACTCTGTTCCAAATGATCAGTTGTAATATGTCCCATCGTTGTTTTTCTTGCTTCTGCCATTTTTACAAAGTTTATAACATATGCAGAAAACTGATGATAAACATATTCTTTTGAATAACCATTGATAGGAACCACTTTGAAAATATGCTGGTTAAGTCCGGCATCTCCGCCAAACCAATACATAACTTCTAGTGTAGCCGACCAAGAAAAAAGTATGTCTCCATCGAAGATTTTGTGTTTCTCGGGAATATTCACGGAAACCAATTCAGTTTCTTCAGTAATTCCGTCATGCATTTCTTTGATTTTTACGACTGGAAGTGCTTTTTCATTTTCTTTTGGTCTATGTTTCTGACAAGCTAATCCATTGATAGGGTTAGCAATAGCATACAGATTTCCGACATTCCATCCCTTCGGAATCTCCCGCTTGAGTTGGTCATTCCATACCATTTCGCCGCCGGATGAACGATAGGGCTTGCCATCTGCGTTGGGGAAATCAAACTGTGTAAACCAGTAGTCATAGAGCGCTTTTGCCATGGTTTCCAGTTCTCTGCAAACCTGTGTGTTATTTTGGATTTTCAATTCGAATTTATGGAGAAAAGCGCCGATTTTCTCTTGAGTCGTCTTATCGGGCACCCAGACATCAACATCATATATTTTCTCAGGGGAAGTATTTCGTTGTTTTGTCCCTGAAGCGGTTGCTTCAATTTGGTTTCTGACAAGGCTTGTTGACAACAAATAGTGAAGATAAACGATATCCGCACAATCTTTAGCAATGACTTTTCCTACTCGTTGATTTAAAACAAACGAAAAATCATCTGTATGTGGAATAAAAGCGGAATTGCCAAATAATCCAACCGTTTGTTCTGTAAGTGGTAAAACCAAGTCTCCCTCATTTAACAAAAAGTCCTTTGGAAAATCTTCGGGATAATATACCGCTTTTTCATCATTGTATTTGAAGTCATTATTGTTATCAAAATTCCCCAAAGTACACAAGCGATATTTACTGCGCTCAACATATTTTTCGCTCTTGAAAGCGTACCCTTGCTTGATATAGAGAAGATCGCCTAATTTACATTTATTAATCTTCATTTTGCACTCGTCCTATCTGTTCTAAGATTTCCGTCTCAAGACGACGCCCTTCAGAAAACAGATCTTTTAATTTAGAATTATAGTTTTCAATTTCTTTTACAAATTGCTCCGATGAAATATTTATATAATCAATTTCAACTTCAAAATATTGTCCAGCAGAAAAAGAACATTTCTTCGCTTCAATATCTGAATAACTAACTGTTACACAAAAGTTGTTTTCTACTTTGTTTGTATTAAAAGTTTCTATTATCTTCGTAATATCAGTCGAACTCAAAACAGTACGTTGATTTTTACCATCAACCTTGATTTTTGTTCCAAGTTTTGACGCATCCATCAAAACAATGTTGCCTTCTTTATTTTCTTTATCAATGAAAATAATGGATACATTGGTTCCGGTAGTAGCAAATATGTTGGAGGGCATAGAAATTACACCCCTAAGCATTTTGTTCTTCACCAAATGCTCACGGATTGCATATGCGATTTTGTTGGAACGTTTACTTGCAGTTAAAAAGCCAGTAGGAACAACGATAGCAGCTTTCGCTTTGTCTCCAAGCGAATAGATAATATGCTGCAGAAACATTAGATAAACAGACATACTATCTTTGTCTTGATTTGGAATGTTAGGAACACCTGCCCAAAAGCGTTTTTTGTAATTTTCGCCCGCAAGAGTATCACGAGTATCAGAGAAATCCATGTTAAACGGAGGATTGCTGACAATGTAGTCAAAAGTGGCTAATCCATCACCTTTTCTGTTCTTATGGAAAGGATTTAACAAGGTGTCACCATGCACAATGTTAGGCAGAGAATGAACCAAGTTGTTGAGAATAAGGTTCAAGCGAAGAAATTCGTTGGATTTTTGAGAAATATCCTGCGTATAGATGGTGCAGTTTTTCTCGCCAATTTCGTGAGCAAGTGCCAAAACAAGTGTACCGGATCCTGCAGCAGGGTCATAAACGGTAACATTGGTAGCACCATTTGGAACCATTATTTTTGCAATGATACTTGCGATGGAATGAGGGGTATAGTATTCCGCATACTTACCAAAATCTTTGTTGTAGTCTTTGATAAGGTACTCGAAAATCTGAGCAAAGAAGTCGTACTTTTGCTCGAAAACGCTTTCAAAGCTGCATTCTGCAATCTTGTCAATGATTGCGCAGCAGAATCCGTCTTTCTTTTCGATTTCAATAACATGCTGGGAAACCCCATTGAACAGGCTCATTTTGGATTGCCCGCCGGTTCTAATAGAGAAAATATCAATGTTGAATTCTGCGATATCCTTTAAGGTTTCGTCAAAAAGGGTATGGAAATTTTCTTCATTCTTACGATTGAACAGATAAGAAATAAAGTGAGTTTTTTTAAGTTTTGCCGTATCAGGTTCAAAGCCATACAAAAACAGCTCATAATCATCGTCACTCATGTTAGAAAGTTTATTTTCAACTTCTGCAGACGAAAGTTCTGACAATGATTTATCTACTTTCTTAGCTTCGTAAAGGAATTTATCGTTAAGGAATTTATAGAGAAACACTTCAGTGATAATCTTATACTCGCTGGAAGCATTACCCAAGCCAAAGTTTGTGCAGACAGCTTTGAGATTATCTATCATCTGCTTGGTTTGTAAGGTTATATTCATATCCATTATGATGCAAAGTTCCTTTCGGTAAAGTATTCGTTTGAAATACATACGCCTACGT
>OLWW01000956.1_pt1 | contig 14140 bp, 16 predicted proteins | sample 1673991 | NCBI WGS metagenome assembly OLWW01 (sample SAMEA103958136, study PRJEB25191) | human gut metagenome
CTTGAACCGATCGACTTTTACAAGATAACAAAGGATAACAACAGCTTTGCAAAGGCGCTTGTATTACCAAGCGGAATAGCAACGGCAGAGGAGCTGCCGACGCCGCAGGTAACGCTTGACACATCAAATCTTAAAACAAAGACCTTCCGTGTTTCGAGAATAACAGCTGTTAATAACAGCGGAGGTTACAGTGTAAAGCTCAATCAGCCTGTCTCCGTAACGTTGTGCGGTTCTAAAAACGCAATCAATTCACTTAGGAACAGCAACCTTTACTGTGAGGTCGACCTCGAAGGCAAAACTGTCGGAGAGCAGTCGCTTTCCGTTAAGATAAAATCTTCGATTAGGGATAACGTATGGCAGCTTTCAACACTGGAAGCCAAGGTTACTGTTTCAAAATAAGAGGCAATTATCGCTGAATTAAATCAGCAAAGAAAACAACAATATTAACACCCGTTGACGTTTTTCATATAATGTTAACGGGTGATAATATGGTTTTTCTTTATATAACGGTAATTTTCTTTTCTTTGCTCGGTGTTATAACGTTTATCGGTCAACTGTACTTGGCTTTCTATCGGGTCAAAAACCCAAGCGTAAAGCAGTCAATGGTGCTGACGGTGAAGCAGATCGAGGAAAGCGATGTTGAAACAGAGGTTAAAATGGCGCTTTCCCGACTCGGGTGGCTTAATCGAGATGATTTTGACGTTATTACTGCAGTGGATTGCGGATTGCAACCGCCGTCGAGCGAGGTCTGTCGTGAACTGTTTTCACAGCACGATATTAAGATGATTAAGAAAGAGGAGCTTTTAAGCATTATTGATGATGGAAGAAAAGATAAATGATGAAAAAAGCTCGGCACCGCTTGAGGGCACGGTTGAGCATATAACTTTTCATAACGCCGCAAACGGTTACAGTGTATTTTTACTTGACACCGGTAGTGAAAAGCCTATAACCTGCGTCGGCAGTTTTCCCGATATAAACGTTGGGGAGAGCCTTCGACTTTACGGCAGCTACGGCAATCATTCGGTTTACGGTAAGCAGTTCAAGGTCGATAAATTTGAAAGTGTGCAGCCGGAAGGAACTGCGGCAATTTTAAGGTATCTGTCATCGGGAATGATTCACGGTGTAGGGCCTGCAACAGCACGAAGCATTGTCGAGCGTTTCGGCGAAAGAACTTTGGATATTATCGAAAACGATTATGAACAGCTCAGCAGAATACGCGGTATTTCTGTGGCAAAAGCTAAAAAGATAAGCGATTCATATAAAAAGCAGAACGGCGTTCGCGAGGCTATGATGGAGCTTAGCGCATACGGAATCAACGCCGAGGAAGCGGCAAGGATATATAAACAGCTCGGTAAAAATACCGTGGAGCTTTTTAAAAGCAATCCTTATTTGCTTTATACCGATGAAATCGGCTTCAGCTTTGAAAGAATCTGCCTTATTGCAGAAAGGTTGTCAATTTCGGGCGACAATATCAACCGCATTGCGGCGGGTATTACATATATTTTAAAGCACAATCTTATGAACGGTCACACCTGTTTGCCAAAGGAAAAGCTTCTGCAGCTCAGCAAAAGTATGCTTGGCTGCGGCGACGATAATGTTGAAGAGGCATTGGAAAAGCTGGTGAGGGAAGTTTTTCTTCACGATGTTGAATTTGTATTCCTTATGAAATACTACACCGCCGAAAGCTTTATTGCACAAAAACTGCGCATTATGCAGACAGTTGCAATAAGACCTGTGCCATACGGCAAGTACACAATTGAAGAGCTGCAAAGAAAGTTTAAAATAGTTTACGAAAGCAAGCAGACAGAGGCTATACATACGGCTCTTCAGCGCGGCATTATGGTGCTTACAGGCGGCCCCGGAACGGGAAAAACCACAACTCTTAAAGCTATTATAGATATTTTCGAAAATGCCTCATTAGACGTTGCGCTTGCCGCACCCACAGGCCGTGCCGCAAAAAGAATGACTGAGCTTACGGGAAAAGACGCCAAAACATTGCACAGACTTCTTGAAGTGGAATGGGATGAAAACGATATGCAGTCGTTTTCAAGAAACGAGCGCAATCCTCTTACTTGCGATGTAGTTATTATTGATGAAATGTCAATGGTAGACTCATTGCTTTTCGAAAGTCTTTTGCGTGCACTGCCGCTTGGGAGCCGCATTATAATGGTTGGAGATTCCGACCAATTGCCGAGTGTTGGCGCAGGAAATGTGCTCGGTGATATTATAGAATCGGGTGAAGTGCCGCAGGTGCGGCTCACCGAAATATTCCGTCAGGCACGTTCAAGCCTTATAATAACAAATGCTCACGATATTGTGGGTGGTGTGCACCCACAGCTCGATGTTCGCGATAACGATATGTTTATGATAGATATAACCGACAGTGCTGTTGCCGCAGAGTATGTTGTTAATCTTTGCTGCACACGTCTTCCTAAAGCATACGGTTACAATTGCTTTAATAACATTCAGGTGCTTTGTCCCTCTAAAAAGACGAATGTCGGAACGGTTGCACTTAACAATTTGCTGCAGGAAAGGCTAAATCCGAAAGCCGAAGAAAAGCAGGAAATTGTTTATAAAGGCTACACCTTAAGAGTGGGCGACAAGGTTATGCAGGTTAAAAACAACTACGATATCGAGTGGAAACGAACAAACGGCGAAAGCGGAACGGGCGTTTTTAACGGAGATATCGGAGTACTATCCGATATTAACAAAGCCGGCGGCAGCGTTACGGTCGTTTTCGACGATAAAACCGCGGTTTATGCAACCGAGGACGCATCTCAGCTTGAGCTTGCCTATGCCGTTACGGTGCACAAAAGTCAGGGCAGCGAGTTTGATTGCGTTATAATTCCCGTTCTTGATACCCCTGAGAAGCTTTGTTACAGAAACCTTTTGTATACAGCGGTTACAAGAGCAAAGCGCCGGCTGATTTTGGTAGGCGACAGGAATGCGGTATACAGAATGACGGATAACAACAAAAAAACATTAAGATATACAGGACTGAAAGAATTTTTCAAAAATGCACAGTATTAGCAAAGGCTCAAAACTAAAATCTGTTTCACAAACAGCAATAAGACTTTTCTTTCCGCAACGTTGCGCCGTTTGCAATAAGGTTATAAGTATAGGCGAAACCTATTGTTACGGCTGCGCACCGAAAATCAGACGCATTTCAAAAACCTTTCTTGTTTCAATGGCGTCAAACCCGTCACTTCATTTTAAAACGGGAAAGAACACAAGGTTTAATGGCTGCATAGCTCCGTTTTTCCATCAAAGCGGCAGCAAGAGAACGGTTTATAACTATAAGTTTAATGCGCGCTCAGAGCTTGTGGATTTGCTTTCATATGAAATGGCGGACGTTTACTTTAAATATTATGACGATATCGATTTTGACGGTATTTGCTTTGTGCCTACAAGCTTTGCAAGAAAACTATATTACGGCTTTAACCACACGAGGCTGCTTGCTAAAAGCGTGGCAAAAAGAACAGGACTTCCGCTTTTAAACGTGCTGCGTCAAATCGGCAGAAAGAAAAAGCAGCACATATTAAGAGCATCACTCAGAGCTGCTAATGTGCTCGGCGTTTACGGCGTAAGCGGCGATGTTAAAGGCAAAACGCTGTTGCTTATAGACGATATAGTTACAACAGGTGCAACGCTTAATGAGTGTGCGAAGGTTTTAAAACAAAACGGAGCCAAGGCGGTATATTGCCTTTCGGCAAACATAAATGATTAAGGAGTTATGAAAACATGCCCACAGATATTGTTATGGACGCGGGAACATATAAAACAACATTGTATTCAGACGGCAAGATCATGCTTGAACAGCCGTCGGCAGTTTGTGTTGACACAGATACTTGGGAGCCTGTTTGTTTCGGCGATAAAGCAAAAGAAATGTTCGGCAGAACAGGCGATATGTATACAACTGTTTTTCCTGTTGAACGCGGCGTGGTGTCAGACTACGATTTAATGGAAAAAATGGTGGTTCACTTTATCAAAACCGCTTTCGGAAGCAAGATTGTAAAACCGCGGGTAATTGTTATTGCGCCGAGCGGTGTTACAACGGTGCAGCACCATTCGCTTGCCAATGCCGTTGCGGCAGCAGGGTGCCGTAATATCAGCACGGTAGAAAACACTGTTGCCGCAGCAGTCGGGCTTGGAATTGATCTCACCAAAGCACACGGCAGTATGATTGTTGATATCGGCGGCGGCACTGTTGATATTGCAACAATGTCGATGGGCGGGGTTGTAAGTAACGACGTGCTTCATATAGGCTCAATTGACTTTGATGACGCTATTGAAAAGTATGTGCGTTTGGAAAAGAATATGCTTATCGGCGGGCAAACAGCAGAGTATATTAAAAAGACTGTCGGCGGCGCGATTAAAAGGGATTTTAATGTGACGGTTACCGCAAAAGGCAGACATATTTTTTCAGGGTTGCCGCAGATGTTTGAAATTTCTTCTAATGAGGTCAGCGACGCGATAAACGACCATATACATACAATTTGTAACGGTTGCCGCACTGTTCTTGAAAAGACCGATCCGGATATTGTTTCCGATATCAGTCGTGACGGATTGTACCTTATCGGCGGCGGCGCCAAGCTTTTCGGAATGGACAAAAAACTTTCGGAATACCTTGAAATGCAGGTCAATTTTGTTGATGAAAACATTAATTGTGCATTGCGGGGCGCCGATATGATCCTTAAAAACCCCGGACTTATTCAAAACAGCGATTATCAGTATCGTTCAATTAAAAATCTTATTGTAGAGCAGGATATTTAACGCATTTGCACTAAATTCATTAAAGTAAAACAGCAACCGTTTCGTTTAACAGAACGGTTGCTGTTGTTTTCAAAAGCCATTTATAGAATTAGAGCGTTTATATTCCGTTGGTGTAAGACCTACTTTTTCTTTAAAAATTCTGCAAAAGTGATAAGGATTGGTGTAGCCTGAGAGAGCGGCCGTGTTTGAAACGCTTTCACCGGCGGTTAGAAGATCTTTTGCGTAGTTTATTCTAAGGCTTTGAATATATTGACCCGGTGAAATACCATAGCTGTTTTTAAAAAGTTTTCTTAAATAGACCTCGCTGATTCCTGATTCTTTTGCAAGAATTTCATTGCAGATTTTGGGGTCGGTATAGTTTTTTTCAAGATAAGTAATTGCAGGATGCAGGACAGGTGCATACGAAGAAAGACCGTTTATCTCTGCAAGCTGTGCCACAATATCATATAGCAGCGAAAGGCACTTTGCACGGCTTGATGCACTGCCGATAACAATTAGTCGACGCAATTTTTCGCACTGTCTGAAAAAGTAGTAGCTGCCAGGTATTTCAATACTCATGATTTCCTTTGGTGCAAAGCTTTCATCACACAAGAAGTTAATAACCGGAAATCGACCGCTCTCTCTGCAATCAAGGGTGTAGGTCGTGTCCTTCGGCAAAAGCACGGCGTGTTGTTGGTCTGAAATAAATTCCTTGCCGTTTTGGCGATAAATGATTTTTCCGCTTTCAGCAAAAGAAAGGCCTTGCCAGGGCCTGCGGTTTATATCCATTGTGTCGCCGCGTTCAAGCTGAACAAGCAAAGCCATTTCAAGGCTTATAACGGTAATATCATCAAATATGTTCATAGTCCACCCCGATGCATTGTTTTAATTATAGTTCAATTATATCGTTTTTTATATCAAAATCAAGGTTATTTCAAAAATATGTATCGAAATAGTCAAATAAAATCGTTTGAGATATTGCTTATATCGGCATTTAATAGTATCATCTCGATGTAAGGAGAAACTTCCTGCAAGAAAATAACCGGAGATGATTCTTTGAAATCTTTTTTCACAAGCGGCACACCTGTTTTAACCACAATGATCAATAATGCCTCAACTCCTAAGCGTGTTTTAGAGCTTATTAAAAAAGGAATTGATAGCGGCACAGAGGCATTTGGATTGCAGATTGAACAGCTTGATGGCAAGTATCGCACACGAGAAGTGTTCTGCGAAATATTTAACGCAATGGACGGCAGACCGGCATATATCACAAACTATCGCCGATGCAGCCTTTGTCCCGATTTGACGGATGATGAGCTTACAGAGCAAATGCTGCTTGCTGTTGAATGCGGAGCGGCGCTGTTCGATATGCGCGGCGACCTTTTCGACCCGTCTCCGTATGAAATTACATATAATGAAGAAGCAGTACAAAAACAAAAGGAACTTGTTAAAACTGTCCACTCAATGGGGGCTGAGGTTTTAATGTCGTCTCATATCTTGGAGTTTCTTCCGTCTGACAAGGTGTTTGAGCTTTGCTTAACGCACGCCGAAAGGGGAGTTGACGTTTCAAAAATTGTGTCGAATGCGTCAGATGACCGACAGCTTGACGATACGTTTAATGCGAGCATTATGCTTAAGGAAAAGGCGCCGGTTAAAACGCTGTTTTTGTGCAACGGAGCAAAAAGCAGATTACACAGAATGGTGGGACCTATGATAGGTTCTTGTATGTACCTAAATGTGTGCGGTGATGATACTTATTGCGGCACACAGCCGGAATTAAGTGAAGTTAAGGAACTCTTGAAACTTTGCGGTTTTCAAAAATAACTATGGCAACATAATTTTATAAATCTGCCAAGCAGCAATTAAACTTTTGCGGTGCGGCTAAAATCGAAGAAAGTGTGATGTTTATGACAGGCAAAAAAGCATTGGTATTGGGCGGCACAGGGGCTCTTGGAGTTTATATGGTAGAGGAGCTGTTGAAAACAGGCAACCGTGTCGATGCGGTTACAATTGACGATGTTGTTTCCGATAACCCCAACCTCAGGTATTTAAAGGTAGATGCAAAGGATAATAATGTCCTTGACGAGCTGCTAAAAAACAACTACGATGTTGTTATCGATTATATGCTTTATTTCGGCACGGAAGAGTTTTCAAAGAGGTATTTAAAAATTCTTGATAATACAAAGCATTATATTTATCTTTCGTCATACAGAATCTATGCCGACAGCGACAAACCTATAACCGAAGAATCCGACAGACTTCTTGATGTAGCAACAGATGAAACATATTTAAATTCAAACGATTATTCTCTTTATAAAGCAAAGCAAGAGGATATGCTGCACGCATCAGGCAGAAAAAACTATACAATTTTGCGACCTGCTATTACATATTCCAAAAATCGCTTTCAGCTGACTATTCTTGAAGCTCCGACCGTTGTTTATCGTATGCGTAAGGGCAAAACTTTGGTGTTGCCGGAAGAGGCAATGGATAAGCAAGCAACAATGAGCTGGTCATATGACGCTGCACGTATGGTTTCTGCACTTTTGCTTAACGAAAAGGCTTTTGGCGAAGTATACACCATTTCCACCTCAGAACACCACACATGGCGTGAGATTGCAGAGATCTATAAGGAGCTCGGCGGACTTAAGTATGTCACAACGGATTATGAAACTTTCCTTAATATCATTGCTCCGGGCAATATTCATACTCGTCAGCAGCTTACGTATGACCGACTTTTTAACAGAATGGTTGACAACACAAAAATTCTTGAAATATCAGGACTGAAGCAAAGTGATTTAATGCCTCTTAAAGACGGGTTAAAACATGAACTGGACAGACTGCCTATGGATACGGTTTGGGAAGACTACGGTATGAATGAGCGTATGGACTCGTGGCTTAAAGAACAGGGAATAGAGTAACAGCTTTTTCTAATCCGGTAATTATAAGAAAACGATATAATAGTTTGATAAAACAAAGAGGACAGCTTTTCGCTGTCCTCTTAGCTTTTATTACGGCTGTGTTTTTAATCGTTATTATTTATGCTGCGCTCTGCAAGCTGCAACAAAAAGCCTCTGCAAAGCTCTGTTATCCTAAGTAATCCGTTTATTGCCTCGTCCTTCATTCCGTCATTCATCCAATCTATTAAAATGCCAAAGAGCTCGCACTTAAAAAAACGTTGTAATATAACGAGGTCATCTTTTTTCATTTTGCTTTGCGGAAACGCTGTTCTTGTGTAGGTTATCACAACATAGTCGCAAAGCTTCATAAGCTCGCGTTCAAAGATATCGCGATTAACGGAATTATAGATATGCAGTATTGCCTTTTTATTATCTAGAGCGAAAGAATAAGCAGCGTTAAAGCAATCCTCAAGCGAGTTGATTTCCGGATATTGCGCTATTATCTCATTTATTTCATCTGTTATTATCTCTTCAAGCAGCGTCAGAATGTCCTGAAAGTGATAGTAAAACGAGTTGCGGTTTATTCCGCAATCCTCAACAATATCGCGCACGCTTATCTTGCTCATAGGTTTTTCGTTAAGCAGTTTTAAAAAAGAGGTTTTAATTGCTTTAGAAGTAAAATTTGCCATTATTATCGCCACCTTTAAAATTTGCCTAATTGCGATCAGCCGATTTCTCTAATCCGATAACTAATTATACATTATTCTGCATTAAAATGTCAAATGAATTATTGGTTGACGGATCATAATAACTAAAGCCGTAGTTTATGACAGTTTTAGTTAGTGCTTTAAAAGTTGATTATTTTTACATGTCGCCGAAAACTAATCTTTCACCCTGTGCTGACAGAGACGCCCACGCCCCGGCGCAACCGTTTTTAAAGCTATCTGCTTTTATTTATGCCGCATCAGCAAAAAACGGTTGCAAAAAAGCCGATTTATCGGCTTTTTCAGCACCGTCCTTTGGACGGTGCGCGCCGGGGCGCGGGCGTCGCTGTCAGCATGGGGTGAAATCCACAGGCTACGGTTGCGTCGGCAAAGGCTGACTAAGCATATCCCTTATATAAACCGACGCTTAACCTCGACGATATCGCCGTCAAAGCTTATGTAGCTTACATCACCGTCAAATCCTGCCTCAATACTGTGCCCGTCAATATCGGCACACAGCTTGTGCTGAAACTCTATAACACCCTTTTTCTCATCATAAACCCAACCGTTTACAACAAGCTCATTAACATATTTTACTCTGCGATAGCAGATGTTATATCCGTCAATTTCGGTTTCAGCCAACACCCTGAATTTTTCTGTCGAAGAGGCACTGCGGAGAATTTGTGAATTCCCATCAATCGTTGCTTTTTTCTCGGCAATGCGTTCGGCGTCTTGTTGTTTGCTTTTTTTAGTTCCGATAACATAAGCAATAAGAAAAACTGCAAGGAAGCATAAAAGCGCTCCGATGATAATATTATCCCTGCTGCTTGAATATATTTTAGCTTGGGATTTATTAAAATTCAGCAGCTCGCGCTCGTCGGTTTTAAGCTCAATAACATTGTCGGTTTTCGGATTAACCGCAATGTAAAGCATAGTTCCTTTTTTTAATGAATTCAGCTCTTTTTCGAGGCCGTTGTTTTCTGTGCTTGGGTCAATATAATAGCAATAATCGCTGCCGTCAAGATGAATTGTGATGTATTTGCCGGATTCGATGTTGGAAAATTTTCCGGAATAAAATTTTGCGTCTTGCCTTTTTATAGGCTTATTATAGTATGGCTGAAGAAAGAAAAATACACTTATAAGTGAACTGATAACAGTCACTGCTATTACCGCTACGGGATGATCGATAATCTCAAACCTTTTATTGTAAGTATTTTGTTTTTTCTTACCCATTATTGCCGCTCCTCATAATAATTATTTGTTTTATAAAAGTCGGGTTTAATAAAAAAGCCCAAGCCATTTCTGACTTGGACTTTTTGGTCCGAGTGACTGGAGTCGAACCAGCGGCCTCTTGAACCCCATTCAAGCGCTCTACCAAACTGAGCCACACCCGGATATTGAGCTATGGACATTGCAAAAAAAGCAAAACCCCATAGCAAAATTATTAAATTAAATAAAACAGTTGTTGCCAAGCAAAGGGCAGGGGAATGGCTGCCTATTATTCTGCAAAACCGGATTCAACAAGCTCTATCAAAGAATCAACAGCAGCCTGTTCATCGGCGCCGTCAGCAATAATCCTGATCTCGCTGCCACCGAGAATACCGAGCGACAAAACGCCGAGCAAGCTCTTTGCGTTAACGCGTCTTTCATCCCTCTCAACCCAAATAGACGATTTAAATTCGTTAGCTTTTTGAATAAAGAAGGTTGCGGGGCGTGCGTGAAGTCCAACCTGATTCTGAACTACAACATCTTTAACGTACATATCTTTAATCTCCCATCTAACACTCTTAACAAATCGGATAACATTATTATACCACATAATATTCATTCGTCAATCGATTTGGGAAAGAAATACAATAGTTCTAATATTCCCCCAATCAGTGACAAAAACTTGCTCTCAAATTTGTGCAAAATGCTAACGGTTTTTAACGAATATATTAACATACAACGAGATTATTCATTGTTTTTTTCGCATTTCTTCAAAAATTCGATATCATTTTCGTTTAACGTTGCATTTTTCAGCATATCGCGACGCTTTATAAATGTGTTTTTAAGTGATTGTTCGCGCCGCCATTTTACAATGTTTGCGTGGTGTCCGGAAAGCAGTACCTCCGGCACTTCTCTTTCTTTCCAAACGGCAGGTCTTGTGTATTGCGGATATTCAAGCAGACCGCTGTAATGACTCTCTTCTTCAAAACAGATATCATCTGAGAGTACACCTGGCAAGAGTCTTGAAACGGCGTCGGCAACTATCAGCGCCGGCAGCTCGCCGCCCGTCAGAACATAATCGCCAACCGATAATTCCTCTGCGCCAAGCTCCTCAATTACACGTTGATCAACACCCTCATAATGGCCGCAGATCAGCACAAGGCGGTCGCAGCTTTCTGCAAGCTCACACGCCTTTTTTTGATTAAAAACCGAGCCTTCTGGCGACATATATATAACGCGAGCGTTATCGCAGCCGTTTAAAACAGATTTGCAACAATCATAAATCGGCTGAGCTTGCATTATCATTCCCATTCCGCCGCCGTAAGGAGCGTCGTCTACGCGGTTGTGTTTATCTAGCGTGTAGTCCCTTATATTGTGACATTCAATCTCAACCTTGCCGGAAGCCACCGCTCTGCCGATGACGCTTTCGTTTATAAAAGCGTTGCACATATCGGGGAAAAGGGTTAATATATCAATCTTCATCATCGAAAATACCTTTCATCGGCAACACTGTAATTATTTCGTTTTCAGGCTGTACTTCTTTAACAACACTGTCAATCGCAGGCAAGAGGTACGTTTTGCCGTCTTTTATAATTTCCCAAACATCGTTTGCAGGCAACTGTAAAACATTTTTAAGCGTTCCCAATTCTTTTCCCGTTTCCGTATGAAAAACCTTGCAACCCACCAAGTCCTTTATAAAATGTCTGTCACCGATTCCGGCAGTATCGCGGTCTATATAAAGCACGGTGTTTCTGAGAGCACGTGCTTTTTCAACGGTGTCAATGCCGCCGAGCTTTATAACCGCAACATTTCCTGAGGCCTTAATGTGCTCTGCCGTCAGGTATTCATTGCCTTGCTCATCTATATAAAAACGGTCGAACTGCTTTAAAAATTCAATGCTGTCGCACCAAGGATTAACACGAACCTCGCCTTTAATTCCTTGTGTTGATACAATTTGACCGCACTCAATATATTTTGATAACATAATTTCACCGCATTTCGGTTTATTTTTTTAAAACAGAAACGACGGCTGCAATAACAAGACGCAACCGTCGCAACTCTCTGCACAATCAGTCGATTTCAACCGCTACCTTCTTGCCTTCGCGATTTGCGGCGGCACGCATAACAGTGCGGATAGCCTTTGCGATCCTGCCCTGTTTGCCGATAACGCGACCCATATCATTCTCAGCCACATGAAGGTGGAAAACAACGATTTCCTCTTCATTAGGCTCGTCAACCGTAACAGTGACCTGATCGGGCTGTTCAACTAATCCTTGTGCGATTGTAACCAATAATTCGGTCATACCTTTTTCCTCCGTAATCAGATAGCGCCCTGCTTTTTAAGAAGAGCCTTAACGGTATCGGTAGGCTGTGCGCCGTTTGCGATCCATTTCTTTGCTTTCTCACCGTCGATATTAACGATAGCCGGGTCCTTAGTGGGATCGTAATATCCGATTTCCTCTATGAATCTGCCGTCACGCGGGAAGCGAGAATCAGCAACAACTACACGATAAAAAGGAGCTTTCTTTGCGCCCATACGACGAAGTCTGATTTTAACTGCCATACTTTCCACCTCCTTAAATGGAATAATTCAATGCCGCTTTGCAAAATACAAGCGGAAATAAGTGTGATTTACATCCCGAACGGCGGCATACCTCCGCCCATACCGTTCATAGAGCCCAACATTCTGCGCATTGATTTGCTGTTTTTACCTTTTCCGCCGAACTGACGGTACACTTTGCGCATTTGCTCGTATTGTCTCAGCAGCTTGTTGACCTCTTCCACAGAAGTGCCCGAACCGGCTGCCACACGACGCTTTCTTGATGCGTTTAAAACATCGGGTTTTGAGCGTTCTTTCAAAGTCATTGATTTAATAATTGCCTCAATTCTTGCGAACTGACCCTCGTCAATATCAACATTTTTAAGCTGTGAGCCAACGCCGGGGAGCATTGAAATAAGCTGTTTCATTGAGCCCATTTTCTTTATCTGCTGGAATTGTGCCAACAGGTCGTTGAGGTCGAATTTGTTTTCCTCAAGCTTTTTGGCGGCTTCAAGAGCCTGTTTTTCATCGATTTGCTCTTCAACACGCTCAATTAGAGAGAGCATATCGCCCATTCCGAGTATTCGGGAGGTCATTCTGTCGGGATGAAATTCCTCAAGATCGTCCATTTTCTCGCCCGTGCCGACAAACTTTATAGGTTTTCCGGTAACCGCACGAACGGAAAGCGCAGCACCGCCTCTCGTATCGCCGTCGAGCTTTGTCAGTATTACGCCCGATATTTCAAGAAGGTCATTAAAGCTTTTAGCAACATTTACGGCGTCCTGACCGATCATAGAATCAATAACAAGCAGTATTTCGTTAACCTCAACCGCTTTTGTTATTCGCACAAGCTCTTCCATAAGCTCGTTATCGATATGCAGTCTGCCGGCGGTATCCAGAATAATAAAATCGTTGCCGTAATCTCTTGCGTGCTTAACAGCCTCAACCGCTGTTTTTTCAGGCTTTTGCGTGCCCTTTTCAAAAACGGGGACACCTACGGATTCACCCACAACCTTTAGCTGTTCAATAGCTGCGGGGCGGTATATATCGCAAGCAACAAGCATTGGTCTGTGCCCCTGCTTTTTAAGCATTTTGGCAAGCTTTGCACTGTGTGTGGTTTTACCTGAGCCTTGCAGACCGCACATCATAATGACGGTGGGGATTTTTGAAGCGGTATTCAGTCTTGCTGTTTCGCCGCCCATAAGCTCGGTCATTTTATCGCGTACGATCTTAACAACCATCTGCGGCGCTGTAAGACTTTCCATAACCTTTTCGCCGATGCATTGCTCGGTTACGGCGTTTGTGAAATCCTTTGCGACCTTATAGTTAACGTCGGCTTCCAGAAGTGCAAGGCGAACCTCGCGCATTGCTTCGCGAACATCTTTTTCGTTCAGCTTACCTTTTGATCTCAGCTTTTTAAAAACGCCGCCCAACTTTTCGGAAAGATTATCAAAAGCCACTTCTTATTCACCCTCCAAACCTAAAATTTTAAGTATATCTTCAATTTTTCTTTTTGTGTTGTCATCTGTTGTTTCTTTAAGCTTTTCAAGCAAGCTGCAGGCTTCAACTACGTTTTTGTAAACCTTTGTAAGACTCAGACGTTGCTCGCAAAGGTCAAGCTGCGCTTCACCGCGACGAATGGAATCCATAACTCCCTGACGTGAGATGCCTGCAATATCGGAAATTTCCGACAGCGAGTAATCTTCATTATAATAAAGTGACAGCACTTCATGCTGTTTTTCGGTGAGCATAGTGCCGTAGCAGTCAAGCAATTCGGAATACTTTAGGTTTTTCGGCACACAACCGCCCCCTCAATTTGCTTTTGCACACTTCTCAACGGTTGATATTGTACCATAAAGAAATACGACTGTCAAGTATAAATACTTTACACCTTAAAATTTATTGTGTCTTAGCGCGGTTTTTCGCTTTTACACAAGCTTTTGATAAGTTTCACTTAATTTATTTATGCAGAACTCGGCATTTTTAAAAAATATTAAGCGACACGGTTGATTTAATTAGGCGACGTCGTTTGACTAAAT
>OLWW01000962.1_pt1 | contig 14077 bp, 10 predicted proteins | sample 1673991 | NCBI WGS metagenome assembly OLWW01 (sample SAMEA103958136, study PRJEB25191) | human gut metagenome
GGCGCAGAAGATCGCCATCGCCCGTGCACTTTACAAGAATGCGCCCTTCCTCGTACTCGACGAGCCGACGGCGGCGCTTGACCCCGTTTCCGAATATGAGGTCTACCGGAAGTTCAATGCGATCTCCGGCGGCAAGACGGCGCTCTATATCAGCCACCGGCTGGCCTCGTGCCGCTTCTGCGATGAAATTCTGGTGTTCTCGGCAGGCAGTATCGTCCAGCACGGCGCGCATGAGGCGCTTCTGCAGGAAAAAAACGGAGAATATGCCCGCCTCTGGCACGCGCAGGCACAGTATTATGACGATTCTTTACAGAAAAAGAATTCTGTAAAATAGCTGAAAATTGGGTAAATATGAACGGACTGTGAACAAACATCGTGCATTGTGTGAATATTAGCACTCTCCTATTGACAGTGCTAAAAACGGTGGTATAATGCAGTTGAACCTTGAGAGAGGGGACAGGAACCCACCCCCAAGGGAACAAAACCACAACCACAACCACATTGGGTACATAATACAGGCCCGGCTGCACGGGAGCCTCTCCCGGAGGCGGCCGGAGCGAATGGAGGTATGACTTATGCTGCCCAGCATCTATAGTGAAAATTTGTTTGATGATTTCTTCTCGGATCCGTTTGATATGGTAATGCCGCGTAGCCTCAATGCCCTGGGTTTCCCCGTAAGGATAGCCGAGATTTTCCACAATGCTGTCCGAATCGAGTGAGAGCATCTGCGGATTCTCGTGTCCGCCATTGCTGCGGAGAGAAGCGTCGACCTTGAGGACATCGGCACGCCATTTCTTGAGGATATTATCAAACTGGCGCTCGGTCACTTTATTCCACTCAACCGAAATGTTCTGTACCTCCGGGATCACATATCGCTCGGGGGTGTTCTCTTCGGAAAGCGTGTAGTCCGTACCGATCGGGACGCGCTCAAACACGGCCGTACCGACCGCATTGGTCACAGCGGTCATATCCACGCTCTCGCCGTATTCGGAGGTGCCGGTCAGGCGGAAAGTCAGACCCTCCACCAAGCCGTCTTCGGCGGTTTTGCGGACTTTGACCATTCCATACTGACGCAGGTTGGCAATGTCCAGGGTGATAAGCGGGCTGTTATCGTCGATCGTTACCTTCCACTGCGCATCGCCGTCCGGCTGGTAATTGACCGGGACTTTGGTCTCTTTCACAATATAATCGCCATAGATGATCTCGCCGGACTTGGCATAACCGTTTTTGTCCGTGGGTCCGATCACGGCAATCTCTTCACCGGCCAGATCATAGACGGTGAATTCTGCTCCGCTGAGGTCCTTTCCGGATTCGGCGTCGGATTTCAGAACCTCAATATGACCCTTTTTGAGCCGGTTATAAGCATTGACCGTTGCCAGGCTGCCGTGTGCGGTATCAATGGTGACCTTCCATTCGGTCTGACCGTCCGGCTCATAGTTGAATGGGAAGGTCGTCTCGACTACTCGGTAGGAGCCGTAAGGAATACCTGCGGATTTGGCATATCCACGATCATTGGTCGGCCCAATGGTTGTTACCTTTGCGCCGGACATATCATAGACTGTGAAAATGGCTCCCTTGAGGGCTTCGTTGGTACCGGATGATTTTTTGTAGACCTCAATATTTCCCTTTTTCAGTTCATTGACTGCCTGGATCGTTACCACGCCGTTATTGGAAGCGCTGACTGTGCGGATCCATTCCTTGGTTCCTGAATAGGTGTAGTCCGTCGGGAAAACCGTTTCCACGATTTTGTAGGTGCCAAACGGCAGCCGCTCTTTGGTGCAGGCGTAGCCACGGCTGTCGGTAGGACCGATGGCATATTCTGCTCCGGTCGAGGTGTTGGTGGCAATAAAATAGGCGCCGCTCAATGCTGCGCCCTTCGGATCCTTTTTATAGACTTCGATTTTGCCGGCTGCCTCTACGAATTCCGGCGTAACGACCTGTACGACGGCTTCTGGGTAATCACCCTTGGACATGCCGACGATAGAACTGATTTCCGGCCCGCGGTCGTTACCGACATGAGTCACAAAATGGATCCCATTATAATATCCCGCATAGAGCGCCACATGAGCGATGTCCCCGGTCGGGATGTGTTTGAAAATAATGAGAGATCCAATCGGGATATCCTCACTTGGAATGAAATTGTTGCCGTTCGCATTCTGGCTGAAGCTGATGCGGCGTGCCGTTCCGGCATTGACCCACGCATTCGCAGCGGCGTTATATGCCGTTGCGGTACGCAGATTATACGGGCGGGTTGCGCTGCTGGTGTCAATGCCTGCAATGTTGGGCAGATAGTTGTAGTACACATACGAAACATAGGAGGCACAGCAAAGGCCGCTGCTCTCGAATCCGGCGATATCCGGTGCGAGCCCGGTTGCCGTACCGCTTTTTGCAACGGTCTCCGTGCCGTACTTATTCAGCCCATAGGAGATTTTCGAGAGATAGGCAGTTGCGCCGCCGCTGTACTTTTTGAAAATTGTTCCGTCATCCTTCTGCGCCTGTACCTTATAGCCGGTGTATTCCAGTGCATCGAGGAACACATTATCCAGCATCTCTGCCGGAATGTCAGATGCCGATGCTGCAAAAACGCTCGTCGGCATCATCGAGATGAGCATCAGCACTGCCAAAAGCATTGACAGGATGCGTGAGGTGAATTTCTTGTTCATCTTGGTATCTTCCTTTCTTGATTTGGGTATGAAAAGAGCCCCACCGTTTCGGGTGAGGCTGCAATTCCTTGATGGTTCTTAAAGATTGTCCGTGTTTTCGGCAGCAACTGCGATGTCGCAATACCACATGCCGCTTTCATAAGTTACGCCAACGGCAATATAGCCATACTCGGCCGAGCCGATATAGCACCAGTGCTCCGCACTGTTTCTGACCAAGGTCGCCAGCTTATAGGCAACTTCGTCCACCGTACCGACATAACCGGCCTTTGCAATGGCTTCGTTGGCATTGGCACGGTAGTACGGCTCGCCGCTGCCGCCGTAGACACTCGGATCTACATACTCGCCATACTGAAGCGCTGTTGCCGCTGCACGCTCATCATTTGTATCATGGGCAAAATTGCCGATGAGCTGTCGGCTTCGATACTCAGCATAGCTCGTAAGACCCGGCAATTTGACTGCCGGTGATGTGCGGAAGCTGTTGATGTACTCCAGCACCTTATCGGCGACCGTTCGGGCATCCTCGGCCCCGGCATACACCTTCCCGGGTTCCGAAGGCGGTTCGGCAGGCTCGGTTTCCGGCTCGGTCTGAGGGGGAGTCGTAGACTCAGGGGCTTTCTCGCTTTCCGGTTCGGTAGTCGACATGGGATCCGCCGGCTTGGCAGGGGCTGTCGTCTCATTTTCAGTTGGGTCTGATGTGACGGTCGTATCCTGAGATATCCGGCTCTCCTCCAGGGAACTCTCCGATTCAGTCTGGTGAGCAGAGGACTCATTGGCAATTGCTGAGCCCGGAGCAACTGAAGGCGCGGAACTATCAGCCGAGTCTGTGGTATGGCAGGCGGCAAGCGTCAGGCAGAATGCCAATACGCAGGATAAAATCAAAAGCTTTTTCATGATGCATACTCCCGGTTCGTGTTTTTACCATCATTACACGGACGAGTCTGGGATTTTACAACTCAGCACGCAAGCTTATAAAAGCCGCGGTCCGCTTCGTCGACGCAACGGTCAAGGATTTCGTAAAATCGCTTGGCATCCAACTCGGTATCCAGCCAGTGTGTGGCACGGTAGGAATAGCAGCCGACTTCGTCGTTGATCGCATGACTTCCAAGCACGCTTCTCAGATTCAGATCGTTTGCGATCCGGCACTGCTTTGCGGTACCCGGATGGGTAAGCGCCTTGGCGAGGCAAACCACCATCAGCGGGTGAAGCTCGGAAAACGAGATCTGCAGGTAATAATCCCGATACCGGCCCATGATCGAAGTTTCATCCTGACTGTCGATCGGCAGCTCTGTCAGAAGCATCTGACGGGTATGCTCGGCGATCTCTTTTCTGCGATGCTGTTCTTTCTGACTCAGATCACAATGTAGCATAAAATCTCCTTTCTTTTCTCAATGCGGCATGGCAATGTGGGTGATGGCGCCCCAGATCCGGTTGGTCTCGTGATTGATCCCGAGGATTCGGACGGTGACTCTGGCGCCTCTCGGTGGGCGTCCCCGTTTGGGATAACTGCACAGGCAATCGATGCCGCCGTCCAGCGCCACAAACACGCCGTTCACATCCACCATACTGACAGTACCGACATAACGGTTGCCAACGGAATATCTGCGCAGGGCTTTCTCATACGGGTTTTCTCCCGCCTGTTTCACGGAGGCGGAAACCCAAACATGGCCACGGTCGCTGCGATCGACATCCAAGACCTTGACGAGGATGCGCTGGCCGGGCTGGAAGTGGGCCGCCGCGTCCATCCAGCGTTGGTAGCTCAGTTCTTTAAGGGGAATGTAGCTCTCCACGCCGAACAGGTCGATGAAGATTCCTGCACGGATGGCAGAGACAACTCTTGCTTCTGCGCAAACACCGGCATAGATGCGGTTGTTGCCGTCCCGGTCTGTGCCAAAATACATTTCTTTTCTTCGGGCACGCATAGCCTCAAGGCGGCTCGCCGCTGCAATACCGGATTTGGGATCGATGCCTTTGACAATATAGTCGACTTCGGCGCCGAGGCGCTTAGTCAGCATGTAATGAAGTACCTCGTCCGGGTCTCGCCCGCGATAATCTTCGGGCGGCTCCACTGCCTCAGCAGCAGGAATGATGACTTTGAACTCACCATGATACAGGACTGCAAAGGCATGACGGGGGTTATCCGCCGACTGTTCCACACCCTGGATCGTCCCGGTCAGGATACGGCCGCTTCGCTGTGACTCGATGAGATCGAGCAGGTCGTTTTTGGCCTTATCTGCCTCTGTTTCGACCGTCGGGCGAGCGTCAATGGGCAGTACCGACACGCTCGGTTTGGTGTAAGTGCGTTTTCTCTTGGGCTTTGGCACCGCATCGACGCCGTCTTCCTTGGCATCCGGTGCAGTTTCAGGTTCTGTGTCAGACTGGGACGGTTCCGGCTCCGCCTTCTTGCGCCTACGGGGCTTTTTTACCTCGGTCTGGGATTCCGTCGGTTCGTTGAGAGCTCCGTCCGGAATTCCGGCCGAAGATGTGTCCGCTTCCGCCGAATCTGTTTCAGTCTGGGAGAGCGAGGCATCACAGGTGTCATCCGGTGCCCCTTCGGCAGGTGATGCTGTGATATTCTCCTCAGTCTGGGATTTCTGCGCCTCCAAAGGAGTCGTCATCTCCTCGGGAAGCTCTGCTTTCTTTTTGGTTGGCATAGATTGTCCTCCTTTATTTGTTAAAATTCGCTCGGCGGTTGTGCCGAGCTGTATAAGCTTTTTCTGCGCGCCGCTTTCTTGGGCGGCATCGGTTCGGTGTCAGACTGGGTGGGTGTGGGTGCAAGCGTATCGGCTGCCGGCTGATAATCATATACTGATGCCTTTACGATTTGTTTTGCCATCGGGTGCTTTGTGAAATCCAGTTTGTTCAGCTTCAGAATGTTATGCCCGCGTATGATGCAGAGCAGTTCCTCATTGGGAAGCCGTAAAACCTCATCCGGTGTGAGCAGCCGTCTGCGGCCCTGACCCTCGGTATGGCGGTACTGTGGAATGACCTGCGCCACCGCAATGGTCTGACGGACCGTCATGGTGGAATTGACCTGCACGGACATATCACCGGACCGGGCTGAGATATACTCGGCTGTTACATCATCGGTGCAGCCGAGCATCAGTTGGATGTCGCAGTTGCCGATGATTTCAGACCAGAGATTCTTGGGATACCGATTCTGCAGCTGACCGAGGCTCTGTACGGCCAGCATGACTCGGATATCTCTCGACCGTACAACGGAAAGGGATCTTGCAAAATTGGATCCGTCTTCCGCGCCTCCAATGCGGCCCACATTGTTAAACTCATCCAGTATCAGATTGACGGGCACATCGCAGCGGCCGTTTGGGCGACCGTCGGCATAGCGAGTCAGTTTGATGAACATGAATGAGAAAAAGAGCGATGACAGAAACGCCATCGTAGCGTCCTGATCGCTCAGCACAATGTAATAGATGCATTTTTTCTTGCCGGGTGCCGTCAGGTCAATGTCAGACCGGCTCGTGATCCGCTGGACCGCTTGGTTTTGAAGTACCTGAAGGCGGGTGCCAAGACCCAGTATGATGCCGGAGCGCACCGTATCACTGGACTGGGCAAACAGATTAAACGGTGCCCGTGCCGGATGGTCAAGCGGAAGTTTGTCAAACATAGCGGTCAGTTGCCGCTCACTGTTTTGCGTAAGCAGCTGATATACGGCGGACAGATGCTTCATATCGGGACTTCGGGTCCGATCCTGGTCAACGAGCAAAATCAATGCCTTCAGGAGATTGCCTTCGCCATTGTCCCAGAAGTGGTCGCCCTTGCCTGAACTGGTGTTTCCGATGATGACATTGGTCAGCACCTGCGCCATCAATGTGTCGCCGTTTAGGTCTGACATACAGTTCCACGAGTCGCTGTGCTCAGGGGATACGAGATTGTAGATCTTCACATCGTAGCCCGCTTTTCGGAACATTTCTGCGGTGTCGGCATAAAGCTCGCCCTTGCTGTCGGTCACGATGACGGACTCGCTACGCCGCAGCGCCTGAAATAATGCATTGCGGATGATCGCGCGTGATTTCATGGTACCGGATGCGCCAAAGACGGCGATATGGCGGTTCAGTCTGGTGTCCTCCGGCATACAGACGGCTTTGCCGTTATATTCTCCGAGGATCGTACCTTTGGCATCGGGGACCGGAGATATTTCCAAAACTTCTTTCATCTCTTTTTCATCCATCCAGGATGCCGTGCCGTAGATTCCGGATTTGCTTCTGGCAAAGCCGCGGGGATCATGCTGCTTTCCGTCAAACTTATCGTGAAGCTTCACATAGGCGAAGATGGCGCCGGCGATCAGCAGGATCATCAGGATGCCTTTGATCCCGGTGTCACTGAAAGCCGCTGGAAAACAAATCAGCGGATTCCAGCTTACCGGTTTCATCGTGCTTTCACCGGAAACGCCGCCGCTGTCCATCCACGCTGCGTAGTTGCCGAGCAATTGGCCAAGCATGCCGCCTAGATAGAACAGCCCAACGCATCCCAGTATGGCAGCGATGATAATGGCTATCTTGCGGTTTTTATCGTTCAAATAAATCCCTCCTTTCTGGGGCGAGTTCTGCTTCCACAGCGTCAAACCCAATCGTTTTTATTGTCACACGGCTTCCGAGATACTCCCGGATGAATGCCATTTGGTACGGGTAGCACAGCATCTCATAATTCCCACGCTGATTCTCGACGGCTTCCTTGAAGCGAACCAGCCTTGCGAGATCTCCATCCAGATGGGAGAACACATAGGCATCACCGATTTTTGCGTCATACTCAAACAGCCCGCGATCATAGGTTCGCACATCCGGGTCAAATAGAAGTTCCAAAAGCCGCTCTTTCCAATCGGGTACTGTCATAAGGCGCAGCTGTCGAATGCCATGCTCATCCATGGGAATGAAATACAGATTGCGGTAGATGGCGTCAAACCGGAACTCTGGCCGCTTGGTTGTGTCGGACTCCAGCAGTGTCTTCAGCGCTACGCTCTCAGACTGGCCGAACAGAATGGCGGCCGGTGTTGCATCAGTGCCGGCATTCAGGCGGCTGATCTCAATGACACTGTGCAGCGTTTTGAACTCGCCCTTGCCGCTCCATTTCATCACGGCGCTGCGCGTGTTATAAACGGCGTATGGTCGCTGCCCGAGATAGGCTGTTCCCACCATCCGGGTAAACATCGTTTTGTTCATCTCCGCTTCGCCGAGCTTCTTCAGCTCTTTGGCAAGATAAAAGCACGGCGCATCGGGAATCCGTTTGGTAATGGTCCGGTTTTGAAGAATGGGAAGCATATATGGTCGGCATTCAATACCTGAGCGCATACACACAGCCACGGCTTCGGCAACACGGTGATTTCTGTCCCGGTGTGCGGCATTCCCGGGGAATTTGTGTTTCCAAAAGGCGTCCATGTAATACCGGTAAGCGTCCGGGTGAAGCCAATCCAGTATGGGGAGGGCACCCTTATAAAAGCGCACAGATCTGCTGTTGCCTTTGCCGGTAACGGTAAGCAGGCGTGTGGTCAGTTCCGTTTCCGTCTGAGGGATGCGGATTGTTTCCGGTGTGGTGAGCTTATGAACCAGGGCTTTGTAAGCGCGTTCATTGCCGAGCAGATAGAGCGAACGAATCGGATATTCACCGACGATGGAAAGCATTGTGATGAGCTGCCGGAGCTGACTGCCCGGGCGGAAGTATTGCATAGGCGCATCACCTCGCTTTGTAAGAAATTCCGACCACATGACTGCTCTCTTTGTCGGAATTTCCGCCGTGAAATCTGCCCCAAATCGCCGCTATACCGGGCGTTTTTGACTCCCGATTTCTTATGTAAGTTTTCCGGGGCAAAAAGCAGCGGTTTTTACATAAGATTTTTCCCTTAACAAAAGCGGACTTCATAGAGTTTCACCCCCTTATCCGGCAGCGTTTTCTCCTCAACCATCCACATAGGAAAGTCGTGTTTGGGAATCACATAGACTTCCGTGCGGTCCTCGCTTCCGGCAGCACTGCAATAGTAATGCGAGCAAACTGCCGGGTGATCGTCGGGCAGAACATACAATGCCAGAATATCCGTGACCATATTGGTTTCGATATTATCGTGATCCCGCATGGCCCGTTCCGGTCGGCTTCTGTCATACACATGGCGGTAGGCAAGCACACAATCCCGAAAGCGGACCGGGGGCTTGCCATCAAAGAACTTCCGCATAGCCGGATAAAGATAAGACCGGATATAGTCCGCTGAACCGGACGCTTTCTTCGGCAGCAGTGCCGGAATGCGAACCGAGAACCATCCCTCGGCCGTAAATCCGACCTCGACAGGGATCGTATCGGATATGATTGCATCCGTCTGGACCGTTGCCCCGGCTGCTCCGGTGTAGGCCGGAAGGACTCGGGTAAGAAGGACCGTCTGCTCGGACAGTTCCTCAAGCCGAAGCGCCCGGTTATAGCTTTCCGGAAGATTTCCGTTTTCGTAAAACCAGCGGACGGCGGAAGCCTGTTCCTTCATACGGGTCAGCTTGGCCTCGATTTTGCCCAGCGTTTTCATATAAGTCGTTTCAGCCTTCATGCTCGGTCGCCTCCTCACTGTAAAAACGGACCTCCGGTTCGTCCTGACCGCAAAAGTCCACGGTAGCAAACAGACACGGTGCGTTCGGCAATCGAACAGTGCTCACCATATCGATCCTCGGCACTGCAACGATATATTTCATATCCTCCTGGGGCTGAAGCAGCTTCAACAGATTCTGCTCGCCGTCATAGAGCACCACGATTTCATAGCCGACATTTTCTTTCAGGAAAAATAGCTGCGACGGGTAGACCGCCGGATAATGCGCCATCGGCTCCACCTTGTCAATGAACCGGAGCAGCACCCATATCGCCAGAATCATCCGCTGATCCGGCTGACACATCGGGTCAAGTCCGATATAATAACCGCCGGAAACATCCGCAATGCGCATTTGCCTTTTCAGATTCCGCAGGATCTTTTCAGATTCCGCAGGATCTTTTCTGCCGTCTGCGGCGGCTTTTGCAGCATTTTTATGATTTGCGCACGGGGCAAGGCTCCATATTGCGAAAGCCATTTGACCACATACTGTTCATCGGTCAACAGCACGATAACCACCTCCTTTTTGTACTCATTTGCACCCAAATGCGTATTCCGTGCAAAATACGCATTGTTAATCCGCTTCCTGCTGCCGTTCTTTGAGGATAGCTTCCAGCTCGGCACGGTCGGTCGTGATCATTTCCTGTTCCTCTTTGGACGCCTTAATGATGACAGGCACCTTACTGTTGTTGGAACAGATCAGCGCCTCGCCGCGTTCAAAGCGGGTAATGGAACGGATCTCGGTTTTTGTGAGTTTCAGCGTATCCCGTACAAATTCCGCTTCGTCAGGCTCCAAATTCAGAATGATCTTATTCTTGGAATTGTTGATGATCGCCCGACCGTAGCGTCCATCTTCCAATCCGAAGAAATCGGACAGGTCCTGCGTTGCGGAAATCGCCGCGCCGCCAAATCCTCGGATGACCTTGAAAATTTCCAGGCAGAACTCTGCCGCCATCCGGTTGGAACCGGCACCGATCAGCTGCCAAATCTCATCGATCATAATGGCCTTCTTTTTCGTGCGGTCGCTTTTGATTTTGTCCCAGACATAATCAAGGGCGATCATCATGCCCACAGGCAGCAGCTTGCCCTTCAGCTCCGACAGGTCGAGAACAATATACTTATTGGACAGGTCCACATTCGTCTGCTGATTGAAGGACTGCGCCGAGCCGGTAACAAAACGGCTGACAATGACTGCAATACGCTTGGTCATTTCATTCTTTTGCAGTTCCTCATGCAGATCTCCGAGGATCGGCATGGTCTTCATCTTCGGCGGAACGGCATTGCGGTCCGCATAGACCGAATCGTTATCATGCGTGATACCGAACTTGCCGTAGGTGCGGATCAGCGCCTCATCCAGCATCTGCTCTTCTTCGTTGGTCATATCCGGAATCAGCAGTGAAAAGAAGATCATCAGCTGCTGAATTTTCTGCGCCAGAAGGGAGTCCATCTCACTGTAATCCAGCTCATCAATCAGTTCCATCTCTGGGCTGATGGTGTGCCGAATCTCCATAATATTGATGCAGTGCGGTGAGCCCGGTGCAATCTTGATAAACTGACCGCCGATGCGGTTGCACGCTCGCCGGAACTCATGTCCCTTAATGGGAGCAATGATATAGCACTGAATCCCGCGCATACGCATACGCAGCGCCAGCAACTGCATGGTAAAAGTCTTTCCGGCACCGCTGGTACCAAGCAGGTTCAAGTTGGCATTTTTATTTTTCTTCGTATCAAACAGATCGACGATGCACAGCGAGTTGTTGTGGCGGTTGATTCCGAGCAGCACGCCGGTATCGTCCGACATCTCGAAGGATGTGAACATATAGGTAGAGGCCGCACCGCTGGTCAGCACATTCCGCTTGGATTTCTTTTCAAGCTTCGGGGATATCTGCAGAAACGGCATCACCGTGCGCAGGGCGTCCTCCTGCTGAAAGCTGCAGTCGCTGACATACATATCCATAGACTTGAGCATATCGGTCATCTGCTGTTTACGCCACATCAGTTCCTCGTAGGTCCGTGCGGACACGGTCACGAACACCGACATATAAAAAAGGTCCTCGTTGTAATTGGCGATTCCCTGCTTGATAAAATATCCTGCCTGAATGGAACCGGCAAGCTCCTCATAGTCGGTCGAGGTGTCCTGCATACTTTTAAGCTTCGTGCGGTTCAGGCGGATGCGCTGGGCAACCTTGTCAATGGTCTTGCTGCGGTTTTCCCGCCTTAAAAACACATCGACATCAATGCCTTCGCCGGCGTTGATGAGGGAGGACATCCATCCGGCGCGGACCTTATTTGGGTATCCGTTTCCTTTGATATACAGGAAGGAGTAGTAGAGCCCGTCCATAATGATGTAATTGCGGTGCATTAGGTCAATCCCGCGCGGCGCGATAAAATGCGCCATACGGATATGTGGGATCGGATCAATGCCGATGACTTTGTTTTTTGCCGCCATCGTGTCTAAGACGATGCGGTCGACACGGGAATGAAACGGCTCTTCTACACAGGAACGGCGATTGAAAAACATATATAAAATCTCCGCCGTTGCTTCGTCGGGATCCTTCGGCTGAAGGATATTGTTGCCGCACTGCATGAAGTAGGCTCGGGCGTTCTGCTCGGCGGTCAGCAGTGTGCTGCAGATCTGCCCATAGTCGCTGTTTTCATTACGCCGCAGTTCCTCGTATCGAAAAATCAAAAAGAAGCGCCTCGTCAGCGCTTCACGGCTTCCCACATCCTTAATGAGGCGGATATATCCCTCGCTGAGCTTCTTACACTGCTCGCTTTCCTCGGTTTCCATTTCCTTGCGGAGCATGGCAATGTGCTTATCGGAATCGGCTTTGCGGGTAATGCTCTTAAACTGCAGATGCACCGGCGAAATTTTCAGCCAGCTTGCAAAGGAGCAGATGATCTCATACTGTTCTTCCTCCGAGCGCAGCATAAAGTTGATAGGCTCAATTTCAAGGATTTTGATATACCGCCCGTCGGTCGTTTCGATGATACCGTGCTCCAGATTTTTGATCGGAATGAAATCCTGGGTAAAGCTCAGCTTTTCAGGCTTTCTTTTTCCTGCTTTTCTTTTTGCGGAGCTGTCTTTGGTCATATTTATATCCCACCCTTCTCAAATGCAGTTTTCTTCTGTGTGCCAGATAGCAGATAATGTGACCTGCGTACTGGAACAGCGAATCGCCGTCAATGCCCATAGCGGCGAGGATCCCAATCGGAATCAGCGTAACGGTCATCACAACGATGCGTATGGTGGTTGCCATCGGGATCAGCATCAACTCCGGATATCCGACGGCCAATATCAGGATCAGTGCCTCGACCGCATTCCGCGGTTCCAGCATTCCGCCGAATATCTTTCCGGAGTCGGTATAGTTTGCAGGAATGGCAAAGGTCGTATTAAATTCTTTTTCTTCCATGATTCCTCCGTTCTTTTTTATCCCGGTGTATCACCGAAATCTACATTCTTCGGTCGGCGCAGTGCCAGCCCGGCCTCATAGCTCGGCGTATTAAAGATTACGCCCTCACCACCGGAGGAATGGACCCACATACGCTCGCCGTTTTCACCGTATCCGGCAAAAATAAGCACATGATTCCATCCGCCTCCGTCGTCATCCATCAGGAATCCCAGATCACCGGGCAAAAGCTCTTCGGCGGTAATGGCATAGGATTCGTCCCACTGGCTCCATGAGGCGCCGTTCAAGCTGACGCCGACAGCCGTTTTATAGGTCCAGTCTGAAAAGCCGGAGCAATCCAGACCGAACGGGCGGATCGTGCCGGTCGTTGTGGAACCGGCGGCTGTAACGAGTTTTGGCGTATTCCATTCATCATTCCATCCGGCTGCCGATTTTCCGCCCCAGAAGTATGGCACCTTCCCGACGAGGGACAGCCCGGTTTTGACAATGTGCTTTCGTGTTTCGCTGCAATTCTGACGGGCGAGGAAGGCAATCAGTTCTACATCGGTAAGCGGAACGGTGCTGCCGTTTCCGGCTGTTCCGTATAGCGTTTTCTTCAGGGCCAAGGCACGGGAGTGGATCACATCGCCATATGTGGTTTCCAGACCGTTATAGGTGGCGTTGAGGTCCAGCTCGAACGCCGTGGAAATCACCGTATTGTCAAAGGGATGAATGGTGCATTCCAGATACTTAACGGTTTTCTTTTCTGGCGTAAGAGTTTCCTTGCCCGTGTACTGATAATAGTTTGCCTTGCGGGTTCCGGTAATATTGCTGCCGCTATAAACGGGGAGCGTCAGGCTGACGGCCGAGTATGCATCCACCTCGATTTGTGTATCAGAAGACAATTGCTGATCCTGCAAATAGTAGGTTGCTTCCGCCGTCTCATAGCGGTATTGCGGGACGCCGTTGATCACTCCGGTCTTTATCGTTTTCGTAACCACGGGTATCGTGACCGGTTTATAAGTATAGTAAGTGACGGGTGTGATTACCTCGTTTTCCCGTTCCACTGAGGTTACGGGAAACATGTTGGCCGCTACGCCGTCCAGCTTCTTTTTCATATCCTCCGGGTCGTTGCTGAGCTGTTCCATCGAAGTGGAATATGCCGACAGAATATAGGCGGTGTCATACCCGGCCGAACTCTGCGCATAATTGATCAGCGCATTCATTGAAAGCTCCCGGTCATAGCCGCCGTCTGAAATCAGGCGTTCCACCTCAGCCATCGAAGCGTCATACCCAGCCTGGACAATATCCGAAACCGTCTCAGAGAGATTTTCATATATCTCCGTGATGGATACCGTCGGCTCATTGCCATCGAGACCAAGGGCTTTATTGATGATGATCCCGGGCAGCTCCACGATCATAACAATGAGAAAAACCACCGAAAGGCACAAACA
>OLWW01000982.1_pt1 | contig 13831 bp, 10 predicted proteins | sample 1673991 | NCBI WGS metagenome assembly OLWW01 (sample SAMEA103958136, study PRJEB25191) | human gut metagenome
GACGCGAAGAAGGACGTGGCCATGCGCGTAGTGGCCGACCACTTGCGTACCATAGCTTTCTCCATCGCCGACGGCCAGTTGCCGGGCAATGCCAAAGCCGGTTACGTCATCCGCCGCATCCTGCGCCGCGCCGTACGCTATGCCTACACGTTCTTAGGCCAGAAAGAAGCTTTCATGTACAAGCTCCTGACCGTGCTCGTACAGGAAATGGGAAAATCCTACCCGGAGTTGGAAGCCCAAAAGGTGCTCATCTCCAAAGTGATGAAAGAGGAAGAAGACTCCTTCCTGCGCACCTTGGAAACCGGTATCCGCCTGCTCGACCGCGTGATGGCTGAGACGCGTGCCGCCGGGAAGACCGTCATAGACGGCGTGGAAGCCTTCACGCTGTTCGACACCTATGGTTTCCCGCTTGACCTGACGGAACTCATCTGTCGTGAAAACGGCATGACCGTGGACGAAGAAACGTTCCATGCGGAGATGCAGAAGCAGAAAGAACGCGCGCGCAACGCCGCAGCCGTGGAAACGGGCGACTGGGTGGTAGTAAAGGAAGGAGAAACCGAGTTAAAAGAAACAGACGTTCTATCAAATCGTACTCGACTACACGCCGTTCTATGCCGAAATGGGCGGACAGGTGGGCGACCGCGGTGTGCTTTGTTCGGAACACGAGACCATAGAAATCGTAGACACTAAACGGGAAAATAACCTCCCGGTACATATCGCCAAGACTTTGCCTGAGCACCCCGAAGCCGACTTCATGGCCTGCGTAGACACCGATTTGCGCGCTGCCAGCGAAGCCAACCACACTTGTACGCACTTGCTCGACCAGGCCCTGCGCACGGTGTTGGGCGAACACGTGGAACAGAAAGGTTCATTGGTCACTCCGGAATACCTGCGTTTCGATTTCTCCCACTTCCAGAAAGTGACAGACGAACAGCTCCGTGAAGTAGAACATTTGGTCAATACCAAGATTCGTGAAAATATTCCTTTGACCGAATACCGCAACCTACCAATCGAAAAGGCTAAAGAACTGGGAGCAATCGCCTTGTTTGGTGAAAAGTATGGTGACGAAGTTCGCGTTGTTCAGTTTGGCAATTCTATCGAGTTCTGTGGAGGTACACACGTATCAGCCACCGGCAAGATTGGTATGGTCCGTATCATCAGCGAAAGCTCGGTCGCTGCCGGAGTGCGCCGCATCGAAGCTATTACCGGTGCCAAAGTAGAAGAGTTGATGGATGCCGTTCAAGATACACTGAACGACCTGAAAGCATTGTTCAACAATGCTCCCGACCTGAAAGTTGCTATCCGTAAGTATATTGACGAAAACGCCGGTTTAAAGAAGCAGGTAGACGAGTTCATGAAAGAAAAAGCTGCTGAAGTGAAAGCCAGATTAGTAGCTAATGCCAAAGAAGTGAACGGTGTAAAAGTGGTAAAAGCTGTTATCCCGATGTCTGCCGATATAGTGAAAGATATTGCATTCCAGTTGAAAGGTGAAATTCCCGCCAACTTGTTTGTGGTTATCGGTAGTGTCGACAATAACAAACCAATGCTGACAGTAATGATTAGTGATGATCTGGTGAAAGCCGGACAGAATGCAGGCAAGTTGGTTCGCGAAGCTGCCAAGTTAATCCAAGGCGGTGGTGGTGGTCAGCCTCACTTTGCAACAGCCGGCGGTAAAAATGTCGATGGCTTGAATACAGCTGTTGACAAAGTCATTGAATTGGCCGCACTGTAATCCAATAAAAATCCATCCATATTAAATATGATGAACAGTCCTGGTATTTGACTAAAAAGTCAATACCGGGACCTTTTTTTATACAAAAGAAAATCCAATATTTCTCTTGATATATGCCCAAAACTTACTACTTTTGAAAATATTCATTTACCAGCAACACAAAACATTAAACAATATGATGAAAAAACAGTACTCACACTTAGTCCTATTCCTCTCACTTTGCACCCTCACCGCTTGCAACGACAGTAAAAATGAAGACAGTATCGACCCCGACCCGCTACCTCCTTCCATCACCTATCATGTGGAAGGCTATGCCGAATTAGGAGCTTTCGACCACAACAGCACTCTAACAGTATTTCCGCTAGATAAAAGTTTGGCTCACATAGAAGAACAAGCATATGGCGGTAAAGTGGAAACCGACTACGGCCTTTTCTCTGCAAGCGGCAATATGAAGTTCCAAGAAAGTCTTTACTTCGAAGTACAAGTCACCGGCAACTTCTTTAACGGGACCAAGGGAAGGCGCTCGGAACACAAAACCACTTTGCGCGCCATCAACCATGTGATTAATCACGATGACGAGGAACGCTCCATCAACCGATACATAAAACTTCCGGCTACCAATGTCAATATATTCACCCAACTGACAGCAGCCCGCATCTGCACCCTGCTGAAAAAAGCTGCGGGCTATAACGAAATGAGCCACACGATAACCGATATCTACCGGAATGCATCGGAACAAGCCCTGAAAGAAGTATTGACCGCTTTCAGCATCAGCGATATATATGTATCCATGCTCAGCATTGACCCCACTCGGGCTTCTTTCAGCCAATATAATGCCCCGGCCTCCATGATGGCTGCCGTTTCCAACATCCTCTTAACTTCCGTAGACGAAGAATTATTAGATGCTTTCTTCACGGAATGGGACAAAGATTTCGCTCCGGACGGCCGCATTGATAATGAAGATATCAAAGAAAGCATCCGCGACGGACAGCAGAGCCTGAAATACACCAATGTCTACAAACAATTGGATTCTTTCTACAAAGCATATGACTTCAAATCCGATTTCCCGGAATTCTGGAAGTTTGTAGACCGGAATGGAGACGGCATACTCGACAAACAAGACAAACCGGATGACTTCGAAATTACAGAAGAAGAACTTACCCCATCCAAACAACAATGCATCCAGCTGTTGGAGCAGGTTAATAAATATCTGCGCGACTTCCTGCAGACGGAGTGCGTATGGGAAGCCAACTTCTGTGGTGCCATCGGCCCCATTCCCGACTATCCCACTACGCTGGTTCCCACAGACAGCGAAGTGTACGAAATATGGACTGCCGCCTACGCTACTATCCGTCAATGCAATTATATGATTCATATATTGACAAGCAAAACCTATGATTATGACGTGAAACCATACGTGGGAACTGCCTATACCATTCAGTCGCTGATATATCAAAGTCTCACGCAATTGTTTGGAGACGTGCCATACGTCACTCCCGACAATTTCAATGATATCGATTACGGCAACCATGTAACACGCACCCCGGTCAAATTTATCTATGCCAAGCAATTGGAAGCTTTGGGAAAATATGCAGACGCACTGCCACCGGATGCCGCACAAACCAAGCCGGAGAGCCATCCGGTTTCCTTTGTCGCCGCCCAACTGCTCATGGCAACCATGTATGCGGAGATAAAGGACTACACCAACGCATCCAAGCATTTTGCTAAAATAGACAGCAATACATACCTCAGTGCTTATCTGTGGAAAATCAGCAATAACGAATCTCCGATGCTTGATAAGCCGCTTTACAAGAAATACTTTGAAGGACCTTATCATCTCATCTATCGCATTGCCAACCAAAACGCATTGCGGGTGGAATTATTACTGGCAAACAATCAGGTGGCAAAGGCTTCCGATGCCATGAAGAAGCTGGACAGAGAATGGAAAGGCAGTGATAAAGCCGATGAAATAAGAGCGCGTCTGCTGGAAAAAGGAGTCAATATAATGGGGCAGACTTTCGGATGCTTCTCTTTCCTCAAGCGCATGGGAGCAGCCAAAAAACTACTGAACATAAAAGATTATCAGCTCCTGTTGCCGTTGCCTTCATTAATAATAGCCGAGACACCCGGCATTACGCAAAATACGGGATATTGATAAATTCATAAATGTTGATAATGACGGGGAGGCTTTTCACCAGTCTGGTGTTATTGTCATTCTGAATGAAATGAAGAATCCGGAAGCATAAAGTAGATGTAACCAGGTCCTTCACTTCGTTCCCTTCCCTATTCCATCTGCTCCTTCGGCCAGTTCACCAGATAAAGGGTTTCGGTGGCACGGGTAAAGGCTGTGTAAAGCCAACGAAAATAATCGGGTGTCAACATATCCTCCGTCATATACCCTTGGTCGAGGAAGACACGTTTCCACTGTCCGCCTTGCGCTTTATGGCATGTCACCGCATAAGCATATTTCACTTGCAGGGCATTGTAATGAGGGTCAGCCTTCATCTTCTTCATCCGCTCCCGCTTGACGGTGATATCGGCATAATCCTCCAGCACCGCATAGAAAAGCTTGTCGTTCTGTTCTTTAGGCAACGCCGGAGTATCGGTATGGAGAGTATCGAGCAATAGCTTAACCTCCAATTCCACATCACCATAATCAGGAAACGCCAACACAACATCTGCAAAACGAAAACCGTATGCTTCACGCACCCGACGTACCCGACGCACTACGGCAATATCGCCATTCGCAATAAAGTCTATCTCCTTGCACTGCTCCGTCCAGAAATAATTATTCTTTGCCACCATCAATAAATCACCACTGTTCAATTCATCCTCACGATAGAGAATCATGTTACGAATCCCCCTGTTATAAATATTAGCCCGCTTATTAGAGCGACATACCACAATGGTTTCGTCCATCCCAGCATGGTCATAACTGTCATTGATAGCCTCTATCAGTTCATTCCCCGGAATAATACGAATATCCGGGAAGCCATCGACACGGATGGAAGGAAGCGCAAAGAACACTTCTTCCGAAATATAACGACGTAACTCCGTGGCATTCCACAAAATACCTGAATCGTGCATCTGGCGAACCACCTCAGTGAGTTGCGCTTCATACACCTCCAAACCATAACCTTTCAACACATCCGGAGAAAGCGCCGGACTTTGTTCTTCGCCCACCGGAGGAAGCTGTGCCGTATCGCCAATCAGCATCAACCTGCACCCTGTACCGGCATATACATATTGGATAAGGTCGTCCAAAAGACGTCCCGTTCCGAAAGCTGCCCCCGACAAACCATCATTGGCTATCATCGACGCCTCATCGACAATGAACAAAGTTTGCTGATGCAGATTGTCATCCAAAGAGAAGTTGTCCATGTCATTAGAATAGTTGCGCTGACGGTAAATCTTCTTATGAATCGTGAAAGCAGAATGTTTAGCATAATGTGAAAATACTTTTGCGGCTCTACCGGTGGGAGCCAGCAAAACACACTTCTGTTGCAACTGATCCAAAGTCTTGACCAATGCCCCGATGAGAGACGTCTTTCCGGTTCCGGCATACCCTTTTAAAAGAAAAACCGAATCCTGTTGGCGGGAAAAAAGAAAATCTGCTAAAGATTTAACAGCTTTTTCTTGTTCTAAAGTTGGTTTATATAGAAAATTTCCCTTAATTTGCTGCACTAAATAATTATTAATCATAATTGCGTAATAAAAAGTTCTCCGAACTGTGCGTTATTAGATTTATTTATTTTATTTTTGCGATGCGAATATAAACTAAAAAAACACATATTTATCATGAAAACAGTTATTAATATTGTATTGGCTGCCTGCGTTATCGGTTTAATCTATGTATGCTATGGTAGCATCGTGGGACCGATCAACTTTGACAATACTAAAAAAGCTAGAGAAAAACAAGTTATTGCCCGCTTGATCGACATCCGTAAAGCACAGTTGGAATACCGTAATTTACATGCAGGCGCATATACTGCCAGCTTTGATACTTTGATTGATTTTGTTAAAACTGCAAAACTTCCATTCGTAAAGAAAGAAGGAGTTTTATCTGATGCTCAATTGGAAGCCGGTATGACTGAAAAGAAAGCTATGGCTATTATCAACAAGGCAAAGAAAACAGGTAACTGGAAAGAAGTAGAAAAAGAAGGTTTGATGAACTTCAAACGTGATACGATGTGGGTGGCTGTAACCGACACTATTTATGGTGCAGGCTTCAACGCAGACTCTATGAGATATGTACCTTTCGGAAACGGTGCACAATTTGAAATGGCTATCCGCAACGATACTACCAAATCAGGTGCTCCTTTGCACTTATTCCAGGCACAAACTCCATATGAAACATATCTAAGCGGTTTGAATGCACAGGAATTGGCTAACTTGAAAGACCTTCAGAGCAAACTTGGCAAATACTGCGGTTTGAGAGTTGGTGATATCGAACAGCCTAACAACAACGCAGGTAACTGGGAATAAGAATGACTGAACGTATCGATTTTACCAAATCGGAACAATATACATTATCCATCCGCCTCAGTGCGGATGGATTTTCTTTTTCTATCTACAATCCGTTGGGAGAGAACGGCTTCTGTTTCGACTCTTATACGGTCAATGCTTCCTGTTCCATGACTGCCAATATCAAAGAGATGCTAACAAGTACAGAAGCATTAAAGTATCCTTATAAACGGATAAACATTTTGGTAGACTCTCCCCGATTCACTCCTGTTCCTTTTGATTTATTCGAAGACGAACAGATAGATACATTATTTTATCATAATTTTCCAAAGGTTAATAATGAGATTGTGCTATGCAATGTATTGGGCAAAAGCAATGTAGTGATTCTGTTTGCCATGGACAAACATGCCCATCAATTGTTGACAGAACACTTCCCCACCGCACGTTTCTTCTCAACGGTCAGTCCGCTGACAGAATACTTTGCGCAAAAAAGCAGATTGGGTAATAGTAAAAAGCTCTATGCTCACGTCCGCAAACATTTGGTAGAAGTATACTGCTATGACAAAGGCAAACTATTATTAATAAACTCATTTCCTTGCAAACAAACAGCCGACTGTATATATTACCTATTATACATATGGCAACAGTTGGGCTACAATCAAGAAAAAGATGAATTGCAACTGACCGGAAAATTTAAAGATAAAGAAGGATTGTTGACCGGACTGCGCAAGTATCTGCGCCAAGTATTTATCATTAATCCGAAAGCTGAGTTCAACCGTTCTGAGATAAGCAAAATTGAAGATATACCTTTTGATATGCAAACTCTAATTTTATGCGAGTAATTAGTGGAATATACAAACGACGCCGATTTGACGTGCCCAACAGTTTCAAAGCACGCCCTACAACAGACTTCGCAAAAGAGAATCTGTTTAACGTACTAAGTAATAACTATTTCGACTTTGAAGATGGAGTAACTGCACTTGATCTTTTCGCCGGGACAGGAAGTATCAGCATCGAGTTAGTCTCTCGCGGTTGCGACAAAGTAATCTCGGTAGAAAAAGACCCTCAACATCTGTCTTTCATTTCTCAAGTCATGCGTGAAGTAAAAACCGATAAGTGTTTTCCTGTCCGTGCAGATGCCTTTAAGTTCATAGAGAAATGCAGTGAACAATTTGACTTCATCTTTGCCGATCCCCCCTATGCATTAAAAGACTTGCAAAGTATTCCCGGCCGTATTTTCGAAAACGGTCTGCTAAAGGAAAACGGCTTGTTGGTATTGGAACACGGAAAAGATCAAAACTTTGAGGATGATCCTCATTTCATTGAACGCCGCATATACGGCAGCGTCAATTTCTCCTTTTTTAGAGCAACGGTGCCAGAAGCCGAATAGTAGATTCTTGTACCTTTTGATACCACGGACGCTTTATCCATTGTTTTCTCTGCAATAGGAAGGCGTCCTTTTGGTCTTTCAAGAAAATCTCTTTCAGAATTAGTGCAGAGGTACGATCATACATAAAAGCATTGACCTCAAAGTTATGTTCAAAGCTTCGGAAGTCCATATTGGTAGAGCCAACTGTAGAAAGAGTATCGTCACTCACTATCAATTTGGAATGAAGAAAACCCTTCTGATAGAGATATATCTTCACACCGGCACACATCATATCGTCCAAATAAGAAAGAGAAGCCAAATGAGTCAAGCGCGTATCAGCACGCTCCGGTATCATGATGCGAATGTCCACACCGGCAAGGGCAGCCGTTTTCAGAGCCATCAATATAGGTTCGGTAGGCAGCAGATAAGGAGTCTGGATATAAAAATATTTGCGTGAACTGCTGATGGCTATCAACAGTCCCTGCATAATGTCCCGCCACTCCCCTACCGGATCGGAAGTCACAATCTGCATCAAAGCATTGCCATAACTATCCATCTCGGGAAAATAGCGGGAAGAAGTAATCAGAGTACGATCCACCACATACCAGTCTGTCAAAAAAGCCGTTTGCAACCCATATACAGCTTTCCCCTCTATCTTAATATGTGTATCACGCCAAATCCCCCATTGAAAACCCTTCATGTAACGCAAAGCAATGTTCATTCCTCCCGTAAAGGCAACTTTCCCGTCAATCACCACTATCTTACGGTGATTACGATAATTCACCTTGCTCGTAAAAACAGGGAAGCGGACCTTCAGAAAACCACGTGCCTCAATACCGGCACCTCTCATCTCATCATAAAAGAGATGAGGAACTTTCCAGCAGCCTACATCATCATACAACAGACGGATTTCAACTCCTTCACGAGCCTTATCAATCAATAAATCACGCAACAACCTGCCCACAGGATCATCTTCGAATATATAGAACTCTAAATGAATATGATGCTTCGCCTTACTGATTGCTTTCATCAATGATTGCAGCATAGACAACCCGTCTGTATAGACCTCCGTTTTGTTACCTTCAAAGGGCAAGGCATTATTCACATTTCTGAAGAAGTGCATCAATTGGTGCTGATCTTCAGGACATTTAAAAGCTTTCTGAGCCTGATATTCTGCCATCGGACGCTTAATCAGACGGGTAAACCCTTTACGGCCAATCAGCTTTTCCTTACGTGTGCTCCGACCAAAAAAGAAATAGAAGATAAGTCCGACAATCGGAAGGAAAAAAAGCACAAGTACCCACGCCATTGTTTTAACCGGATTACGATTATCAAGCACCACTATCATAATAGTGCCAATAATAATCAAGAAGTAAAGCAGGTTAAAAGCAACAGTAAATATTTCATTAAATATGCTCCATTCTATCATAACTCTAATTTACACGTCAGCAAACATATAAAAAAAATCCCAACCTATAACAATATAGATTGGGAAAAGATTCTTCCATGCTTATTTTAGAATGGGCGTCCTCTATGTCCGCCGGGACCAAATCCCGGACCTCCGAAGCCTCGTCTGCTGTTCATCATTTTATCGCGTGCCCCCTTACTTCCAAAGATATTCAAACGATAAATAAAATGAAGCATACAGTAGCTATTGATACTATTGTATTCTGTAACCGAACGCATATCGGCAGACAATGAACGGCTGATATTGCTCTGTTGTTTCAAAATGTCATACATTTCAAAACTAATAGTTGCAGCTCCTTTAAGCAAGTTTTGTGCTATCTGAGCGTTCCATATCAACTCATTATTATTATAACTGGCATCATTATATCCTCTTCTTGACTGATTAGTGATATTGGTGGACAAAGTCATTTGCCAGGGAAGAGTGACATTAGTACTTGCTCCATAAGAAAATGTATATAAGGGTTCTGATTGTTTTTCCGGGCGTAATTTGCTGCGCTCTGCCGTATATTCGATAGAACCGTTCAAAGAAAATTCAAACCAATCGTTACGATACGAACCGTTCAGATTCTCTGCCAGAGTTAAACCGGTAGTCGTGTTCTTGTCATCCATCTTTGTATCCTTATTATAAAGATAAGCCACCTGATTCTGGTAATTGGCACGTGCAAAAGAGTTGATAGTGAATTTCTTGTTCTTCAGCGCGGTATTGAAGCCGAACATACCGAAAGCATTCCAGTTACCATTAATGTTCTGCGGAGTAACAATGGTCCGACCGGTTTCCATATCATACTGCGTACTGTTACTGATACTGTTCTGCGTAGCGGTAAACATCAAGTGTGCCACCATTCCACGTTGTCTTTCAGCATTATATGTATTATAAAATGCGCGCATGGTATGTGCAAACGAAGGTTTCAAGCCGGGGTTACCGACACGGATATTCAGCGGATTTGAGTTATCAACAATCGGCAACAAGTTTTCCATACTCGGCTGACTGCTGCGTCCGCGATAAGTGATACGCAACTGACTCACTTTAGAGAAACGATAGCGGAAGTCCAGATTCGGAGCAAAATTAAAGACCGTACGAGTGGTATCTACCATATACGCTCCTTTTTTATAAGAAAGTTTGGTATTCTGCGGCTGCAAAGACATTCCCACACTCATCTGATACTTTTCGCGGATGAAACGCAAACCCAAAGAAACATCATGGTTAAAGTATTTATACTCGGCATCCTTGCTTAAACTATCCACATACGCAGCTTCATACCCTTCGGGCAGTCCGTCACCGATTTCCCAAGGAAAACCTTGCAAATCATAAGTAGACTTATCGCTCGTAGTATTTTTGTATTGAAACCGATAACTGAACTGCAGAAAAGTAGCCCGAGCAATCGGTTCGCTATACGTCAACTGTGCCGTATAGTTGTAATTCTTGGTCGGCATCGTTATATATTGATTACGATATTGGATAGAGTCTCCTCCCAAATAATTATGTATTTGATAATAACGAGTCTCCGACTGGGTATATTGATCATTGTCGTTATCGCCATAACCAAACGACCCCCGGAAAGTGATGTTACGTCCTTTATTGTTCAGCTTGCGGTTCACCTGTAAAGTCGCATTGGCAGACAGACTCTTAGTATCCGACAAGCCATGTTCATTGGTCGCATTGACGCGAATGTCGCGTAACGGATCACTGCCATCCATATCATTAAAATTAAGATAATCGTTTGGATTGGCAATATAATTATAAGGGTCATCATTGAAAGTACCTGATTCTTTCATTGTAGCCCCATCGGTCTTATTATAAGAGACGTTAGGACGAAAGATGATATTTGTCATTGAATCGGGTTTCCATTCCATACGGAAATCCGCATTAAAATCACTTACTTTGTTACGATTGTTTGAATTCGTGTTTGAATAAGAATTGCCGCTCTGCAAGAAACGTTGAGAATAACCGCTGCTGATGATATCTGCATCACGATAGTTATAGCGCATACTACCCCCCAATTCCAATTTGGACGTTTCCGTAGCAAAGTTTGCGCCCAACATTTTTGTGGCATTCAGCCCGTTATTACGTCTCCAGCGAGGGCCGCCGCCTCCACCCGAAAATCCTTGGTCGTTCACATTATTGGCAGAACCGATAATAGAAAATTGAGTTTTATCATAAAAACGGTTTATCATAGCACGTCCCATATAGCGGTCTTCAGTACCTCCTGCCAAATCGACATTTCCAAACCAACCCTGGTTCATTCCCTTCTTGACAGTCAAGTCCAGTACCGTTTCCTCTTCACCATCATCAATACCGGTAATACGTGCCAAATCAGATTTCTTATCATATGTCTTCAATTTATCAACCATATCGACAGGCAAGTTCTTCAATCCGGTCTTCACATCACCGCCAAAAAACTCCTTACCATCCACCATGATTTTCTTCACCTCCTTACCATTGATTTTGATATTTCCATCTTCATCAACCTCGGCTCCGGGCAGTTTCTTCACCAATTCTTCCAGCATAGCTCCTTCGGGAGTTCGATATGCGGATGCATTATACCCGATTGTATCTTCCGAAATGGTAACTTGAGGAGCCTCAGCCACCACAATCGCCTCACCCAACATAATATCATCTGTGGGCAAAGTCACCGTGCCTACATTAACAGAAGGCTTGCCGGCAGTCAATTGCAACGGCTTCTCCTGAGTCAGATAACCGACAAAGGAAATCTTCAAAACATATTTTCCGGGGCGAGCCGCAACAGAGAAGACACCATTATTATTGGTAACATTTCCTACTGCCATTGTACTATCCGGCAAAGAAAGTAACTGTACGGTAGCCTGTGCTATCGGACTCTTGTCATCTCCATCAACTACAGTTCCGCTTACCGTGACCCGTTTGCTGCCCTGGGCCCAAGAGAGAGTTGTACCGGTACACACCAGTAACAACAAAAGTATCAATTTCTTCATCTTTCTATTTTCCTAATGAGATTTAATGCCTAATGTCCTTTGGACACTTCCACACTCAAAAGGTTTAACGGAAAAGAAGATTATTTTTTAAAAAGCTTGTCTACCTTACTCTTTTGAATGCCAAACTCCAGACAAAGTACATTGAAAGCCATATAAACAATAGCAATAGAACTATCGGCTTCTTCAAGGTTTCCATCATAGACTCCCCTGACAAGCATCACTATATAATAAATGCCTAAAAGATAAATGGCATAACAAATGGCCTTAACACGGATTTTAGCTGTTTCCTCATTCTCGTTTTTCACCTTTGCCAGAAATATCATGAAAAGAGAAAACCAGATAAGTAACTTCACAGAAGCTTTGGTAAACAACAAGTTACTGTCGTTTATCATTCCAAACATAAACATCATCAATGGCAGGAACACACACAGGATTAAAAGAGTATATCCCATGGTTCTGCAATAAGTGGGTAGAATTCCTTTCATTATTTTAGCATTTAACGTACAAAAGTAATTATTTGCAAGCAAACTACGCCTATCTTTTTGCTTTTTTACCTAAATTTGCAGGCAAATATAAAAGTTATGAGTAAACAAAAGGTTATTATCTGCCACAGTATAAACGAGAATTTAGCTGATGCCATCAGCCAATGCACGTATGACAAATTATTCATTCTGGTTGACGAGCATACCCGCAAACTCTGCATACCGCTCATTAAAGAAGCCGGCTTCATGAAAGATGCGCAACTGATTTGCATCGGCGCAGAAGATGTCCATAAGAACCTCGACACCTTGGCCTATGTATGGAAACAATTAGGCGACCGAGGAGCTACACGCCATTCACTGCTTGTCAACCTGGGCGGAGGAATGGTGACTGATTTGGGTGGTTTTGCAGCCTCAACATTCAAACGAGGCATTAAATATATCAATGTCCCCACCACTTTACTTGCCATGGTAGATGCCTCCGTGGGAGGAAAAACCGGCATTAATTTCAATGGGTTAAAAAATGAAATCGGTGTCTTCTCTCCGGCTGAATCTGTACTGATAGACAGTGAATTCTTAAAGTCACTGGATTTACACAATCTGCTTTCCGGTTATGCAGAAATGTTGAAACACGGACTTATCAGCACCCCGGAACATTGGGCTGAATTATTGAATTTCGACTTCAACAAAACAGATTATAAAGCATTGCAAAAACTGGTTGCCAAATCCGTTCAAATCAAAGAGAAGATTGTCGAATGCGATCCATATGAAACCGGAATACGCAAGGCTTTGAATTTGGGACATACAGTGGGGCATGCTTTTGAAAGTTTTGCTTTGGAAATCAATCATCCGGTATTACACGGCTATGCTGTTGCCTGGGGAATGGTCTGCGAACTATATTTCTCGCACGTCAAGACGGGTTTTCCCAAAGACAAGTTGCGCCAGACCCTCCAATTCATCAAAGAGCATTATGGCAAACTGGAATTCGACTGCAAACATTATGACCGACTTTATGAGTTCATGACACATGACAAGAAGAATATTGCCGACAGAATCAACTTTACTTTATTGGCTGACGTGGGCGACATTCAAATCAACCAATCGGCCACAAAGGAAGAAATCATGGATATGCTCGATTTTTACCGTGAATCCATGTAATCAAGTATGATTTAAAGCTAAACAATAACTAACTGATACATAGGGTTCAATAAAACAAAATGCTTTTTATTCTAAAAAAAAGTGCCGAAAGATTTGCTATTTTAAAAGAAAGCCGTACCTTTGCACTCGCAATTCGGGGTGTAGCTCAGCCCGGTTAGAGTACGCGTCTGGGGGAATTGAATAAGATTACCGATAATAAACTTACAACAA
>OLWW01000987.1_pt1 | contig 13741 bp, 12 predicted proteins | sample 1673991 | NCBI WGS metagenome assembly OLWW01 (sample SAMEA103958136, study PRJEB25191) | human gut metagenome
CTCCCCTTTGCAAGGCGCAGCCCCCCTCCCGCATTGACGGAATGTAGGACCAGAGTTTCTCTTAGAGACTTACACTCCTCAATGCCCCGCTGAGATTCAGGACGGCCTCCAGCACGCCGCCGCCTACAGCCAGAGCTTTATCCGACGCGGTGGTGCAATACTCCGGCTTGCACCGGGGGTCCACGTCGCCGGACTTCATCCCCTTGAAGACAGGCGTTCCGTCGGCTAAAATCCCCCGCAATACGCCGTCAATGGTGCATTTCATGAGTTCTCCATCCACCTCTCCGGCTATGTCCCCAGCCCGGACCACCGCGCCAATTTCCAGCTTCTGGCAGAATATCCCGTCCGCCGGGGCCCGCAGCACCCGCTCCCCGGCGTATCCGCCGATGAGCCCGGGAATGTTGGTGTTGGGCAGGGCGCTTCCCCGGTAGATCACCCGGCCCAGGGTATGGCCCCGCATGGTCTCCACCACGGCGTGGCAGTCCTCCCCCGCCGTGAAGCCGGGGCCGACGCCCACGACGATCGGCGCGTCGTCGATCTTCGTGCCGAGATTGCGCTTGGCAAGAATCGCGTCCACGAGCGCGTCCGGCGCGAGCTCCTCGCGGCAGGCGCACTCAGGGTCGGCCAAAACAGGCAGGGAACCCTCGCGCAGCAGCTTCTTCGCCTCCGCGGCATTCTCCGCGCGCACGGCGCGCAGACCCTCGACCGTCGTTTCCCCGTGGACGATGGCATCGGAAAATGCCACCGTGCGGCGGATGGCCGTCGGGCGGGCGAGGTCGGTCATCACCACGTCGATCCCGCAGCGCCACAATCTCATGGCCGCGCCGCTCGCGATGTCTCCTGCGCCGCGAATCAATGCAAGCATACATATACCCCCTGATGCAGACTGCCCGCGATGACCGGGCAGGAAAATTCATTTGCCATGGCCTGCGCCGCTTCATAATCGGCGGCAGACTCCACCTTGTTGATATAAACGCGGTCGCCGTAACCCTCGGCGTTGACGACGCGCGCGGCGAGCTGCGGCGTGACGACCGTCTCCTCATCCACGCCCGCGAGCTGCGCGTAGAGCGCGCTGCGGCGGCAGGTCTCGCGGATGGTTTTGCCGACGCCGTCGATGCCGATGACCATGATGACACGCTGCGCCTCCTCCGGGATCACCGGCTCATGGGAAGCGTGCGCCTTGAGCGGCAGGCGCTTGGCACCGTCCGCCTCGACAAGCACAAAATCCGCAAGCTGCGCCAGCGTGCCCATTGAGAGCCACGGCGCGCAGAGCTTGCCGCTCTCCGCCTGCGAGGCAACACAGACGATGCCCGACCGCTCCAATGCCGCCGAAACGGCGGCCTCGTCCGCATCCAGCAGCGTTTCATACTGCTCCGGGCGGTAGATGTGCGTCGTGGTCGTGATAATGACCTTTCCCTTTTTCGAAAGCTCCCCGGCGAGCGTTTCCATCAGCGTCGTCTTTCCGCCGCCGCCGATGATGGCCGTCACGCCGCGGCCAACGTGCAAAAGCGGTGCGATCTGCATATACGCACCCTCAGTGCCGCTGTCCGGCGAGGCGCGCGCGGTGCTCGATCATCTCCGCCGCGATGCTGATGGCGATCTCCTCCGGCGTCTCAGCCAGGATCGGAAGGCCGATGGGCGCGTGGACGCGCGCGATGTCCTCTTCGGTATAGCCGTCACACTTGAGGCGCTCACGCGTCTTGGCGACCTTTGTGCGGCTGCCGATGCAGCCGATATAGGTCGCATCGCTCCCCAGCACCTGGGAGAGGATCTCATAGTCCGCCTGATGGCCCGGCGTCATCACGACGGCATAGTCGTTCGCCGTGAGCGCCACCTTACCGGAAATATCGGAAAAGCTGCCGAAGATGACCTCGCTCGCCATGGGATAGTTTTCTTTCTTCGCAAGCTCCTCGCGGTTGTCGTACATCACCACGCGGAAGCCCACCGTCGCCAGCACCGGCACGAGCGCGCGGCCCACATGGCCGCCGCCGAAGATATACACGCTGCCCGCGTGGCACAGCGGCTCGACATAAATGCCGTCTTTCCACACAGCCTTGGCGGAGAAATAGTCTACCTTGTCCTGCGGGATCTCCTCGCGCGTGACAACGTGGAACTCGTTCACGCCGTCGCCGTCAAGAGACAACAGCAGCCAGAGGTCGACATCTTTATCGAGCATTTCGCGCCAGCGCTTGAGCACCGCGACGTCCGCAGTCTGCTCGGGCGCGAAAAACTGGAAGTAGACCGTCACCGCGCCGCCGCAGATCATGCCCGTGCTGGCCACCTCACTCGGGTGCAGGTTGTAGAACTTGAGCTCGTTGCTGCCACCGCTTTTGAGCGCGTCCTGCGCGCGCTGGATGCTCAGCCGCTCCACTGCGCCGCCGCCAATCGTGCCGAGCACGCGGTCATCTTCAAAGACAGCCATCTTCGCGCCCGCGCCGCGCGGCACAGAGCCCGAAGACGCCAGAATGCTGCACAATACCACCCGCTCGCCGCGCGAAAGGGCCGCGAGCATTTCATCAAGAATCGCTTTCATATTTTCATGCTCCTTTGCAGAGAATCACGCTGCTATTATGCACTGCATTATAGCAAAGCGCCGCGGCAAACGCAAGCCGCGGCGCACAAAAGTCGCATTGATCGTTATTTTCCATTAAATCAGGGGCGCGCATATCTGGCGCAGCTCACTTGCTGCGCTCGATGCGCTTGAGCTCGCCGAAATACTTGTCGTGCGCCTCCTGATAGGCGCGGTTGAAGACCGGGTCTTTGCCCTGGTGCAGCGCCTGAATATAGTCGTGGTGGTTGTTCATGATGTGCTCATCGAACATCGAGAGCGTGAAAACGCCGACATTCGAGCACTGGTCGGCGATGCGCTCCACATTGACGAGGATATCGAGGAACGTGAGGCCCGCGTATACCGTGCACTGCCCGTCGCGCACGCGGCGGATGTGATTGGCGCGCAGCGTGGCGACAAGGTCGTCCACGACCTCCTCGACCGGCTCGATGTGGCGCGCGGCCTCGTAGTCCGTGGCGGCAAAGGCCTTGTAGGTGTAATCTAAAATCTCGCCGAGCACCTCGCGCAGCACCATGAGCTCCTGATGTGCCGTGGGCGACAGGCTCGCGCTGCGGTCAAGGAACTCCTGCGCATTTTCCGTCAGGTTCACGGCGTGGTCGCCGATACGCTCAAACTCGCCGAAGCACTGGATATAGTAGTTGAGCATGTCGCTTCCGTGTCCGCTCGGCATGTGCGGCGACAGGCGGATGAGGTAGTTGTCCACATGGTCGGCGAGCTTGTCGATGTGCTCCTCGTTCTCGTTGATGACCTCGATCGTGTGGGCGTCGTACTGCTCGAGCACGCCCATCGCGCTCATCACGCCTGTGCGCGCAAGGCGCGCCATGGTGGTGATGGCCTCACCCGCGCCCGAGAGCGCGATGGCGGGAGAGGTGAAGAACTTTTCATCGAGCAGCGAAAGCTCGTGGTCGACATTTTCACCAAGGCGCACATCGTCCTTGACGAGCTTGCGCGAGAGCTTTTCAAACTGGCCGCACACCGGCAGCAGCACGATGGCCGAAACAAGACGGAACACCGTGTGCACATTCGCGATGCCGCCGGAGGAAAGCGCCTCGTCCCACAGGGCATCGAGCACACCAAACGAGTGCAGCAGCATCAGCCCCACGATCACGAGGATCGAACCGGCGATGTTGAAGAGGATATGGATCACGCCCGTGCGCTTGGCATCGGCCTTCGAGCCGATGGAGCAGACGATGGCCGTCGTCACACAGTCGCCGATGTTGACGCCGATGATGATGGCGTAAACGGACGAGAACGTCAGCGCGCCGGTCGTGGCAATGGCCTGCAAAATACCGATGGTCGCCGACGAACTCTGCAGCAGGAACGCAACGCCCGCGCCGAGCAGGAATCCGAGCACCGGCTTTCCCGAGAGCTGGTAGAACATGTTGGCAAACGTCTCAGATTCCGACAGCGGGCTCACCGCCGCGGTCATGCTGAGAAGGCCGGTGAAGAGGATGCCGAAGCCCATCGCGATCGAGCCGATGGTATCGGACTGGCGGGTCTTGACCGCCATTAGAAAGAGGATGCCGATAATCGCCGCAAGGGGCGCGAGCGTCGAGGGCTTGAAGAAATTGAGCAGCGATGTCTCCGATGCGTTCACGTCGAGAAGGCGAATGATCTGGCCCGTGATCGTCGTACCGACATTCGCGCCCAGAATGACGCCGATCGACTGGTGCAGCGACATCACACCCGCGCCGACAAGGCCCGACGTCAGCACAATCGTCGCCGTAGAGCTCTGGATGACCGCCGTGACCACAAGGCCCAGCAGAAAGCCGACGAGCGGATTGTTCGTCACCTTTTCCATCGCGCGCTTGAAGGCATCGGACGAACCTTTTTTCAGTCCGTCGCCCATCAGGCGCATGCCGTACAGGAACAGCGCCAGACCGCCAAAGAGGGTGATCAAGTTGAAAATCGTCATAAGCGTTTCAAACCTCTTCTTCTGTATTATGCCGCCGCGCGGCGCAGGTTTCGGGCTGTAAAATACCCAACTCTCACCAGATGCTATTTTATCAGGTGAGGGCAAAATTGCAATCCTTTTCCCAAGATTTGTTACAAACAGCAAAAATGATTTATCCCTTGCATTTTTGTGTGCGCGTGGTACAATATTTATAGACAAAAAAAGGAGGCTTTCAACCATGTTGAACGCAGGCAACCCCATCGGCGTGATGGACAGCGGCATCGGCGGTCTCACCGTCGTGCGCGAATTACAGCGCATTCTCCCCGGCGAAGATATCATCTATTTTGGCGACAGTGCCAACTGCCCCTACGGCAACAAGACCTCTGACCAGATCTTCGAGTTGAGCAGCCACATGCTCCAGTTCCTCGGCGACAACGGTGTCAAGTGCACTGCCATCGCCTGCAACACCATCTCCACCATGGCCGACCGCCTGCGCCCCTGCTTCGACTACAAGATCGTCAGCATCGTAGAGGAAGCTGCCAAATACGTCCTGCGCGAGCATCTCAAGAGCGTCGGCCTCATCGCGACGGAGTTCACTGTTGCCTCCGGCAAGTACGCCGAGCTCATCCATGAGGGTAATCCCGAGTGCAAGGTCGTCGGCAAGGGCTCTCCCCTGCTCGCGGCACTCGTTGACCGCGGCGACTTCAACCAGCACGACATTAACACCGAGATCCGTACGCAGGTCGACAACATTCTCGCGCGCGAAAAGGTCGAAAACCTGATCCTCGGCTGCACGCACTATCCCATCGTGGAAGAGAACTTCCACGAGTGCTATCCCGAAATGCACCTCATCAACCCCGCGCTCGAACAGGCAAACGCCGTCAAGGCATACCTCACCGAGCAGAACGCGCTCAACCCGCAGAAAAAGGGCAAATTCGTCATCTGCACGAGCGGCGACCCGCAGGTATATGTCAACGTCGGCAAGCGCCTCGGTCTCTTCGAGGCGAGTGAGCTGAAGGTCGTCCACATCTAAGTTAATCCAAATTGAAATGAAAAGCGGAAAGTCACAGGACTTTCCGCTTTTTTGTGCTGTCTGATGGACTTTTTGCATACCTTGTGGCGAGGTGGTCTGTTTTGAATACATTTGAGGCCGCGATCTTGCGCGATTTCGGCGAGCGGGAGGACTTTGAGCGCGTGCTCACACATGCGCTGCGCCGCGGCTGCGGCGGTCGCGTCCTGCTCTCGCTGATGGCGGACGGCTCACTCCGGCTCACCGGCACGAAGGACCCCGACATCTCGTTCGGCGCGGTGCTGCTCGACCTGACCGCGCCGGTGGTGCCGTGCAGCGAGGAGTCCCTCGCCCTGCGTGTGCAGGTGATCGACTGGCGGCGCTGCGCGAGATGCTATGACGAAGCGCTTGCGCAGCGATCTCGCCATCCCCTGCCGTAGCTGCCGCCATCGCGCAAAAACATCCCGCCGCAAATTGCGGCGGGATGTTTTTGTCCTTTATTTCAGACAATCCAAAATTGCCTGCACGGTATCCTCCACTGTGCCGTTGTTGTCGACGATGTGGTCGGCAAATCTTTCGTAGCAGGCCTTGCGCCTGTCGTACATCGCCGCAAGGTCGCCCACGGAAAGAGGTCTCCCCTCGCGCGGCAGCTGGTCGATATCACGCTTCAACCAGAAAATGATACCGTTCTGGTGCAGAAGATCGTAGTTTTCCTCTCTCGTCACGCAGCCGCCGCCCGTAGCGATGACCGCTCCCGAGCGCTTGCCGAGTTCGGCAATGGCCTCGCTCTCGAGCTCTCGGAATTCCGCCTCGCCGTGCTTTTCGATGAGCTGGGCACAGCTCATACCGTTTTTCTCTTCGATCTCGGCGTCGCTGTCAAGCGCGATGCGGTCAAGCTTCTCAGCAAGGCGCGCGGCAACGGTGCTCTTGCCGCTGCCGGGCATGCCGACGAGCACGATGTTCTGCATCTCAAGGCTCAGCTTTTTCCAGATGCGCTCGGTCTCGCTGTCGGGGATGTCGCGGTTTTCAAAGACCTCCGCCGTGCGCTTGGCCTGCGCGACGAGCATGTAGAGCCCGCTCATATAAGGAATGCCGAGCTTTTCCGCCTGCAAGACAAACGCTGTACGCGCGGGGTTGTAGACGATATCGAGCACACCCTCGAGCTTCGGGAAGAGCGACAGGTCGACGGGCGACACGCCGCAGTTCGGGTACATGCCGACGGGCGTGGTGTTCACGATGACCTCCGCATCCGCGTGACGATCCAGATTGTTGTAGTTGTCCTCCCCCTTGCGGGAGATGATGGTCACGCTGCGCGCGCCCATCTCCTCGAGCACGGCACAGACCGTCGAGGAGGCGCCGCCGGAGCCGAGCACGAGCGTCTTTTTGCCATTGATCTGAATGCCGCTCGCCCTGACCATACCGGCAAAGCCGTAGGCATCGGCGTTGTCGCCGTACAGCGTGCCGTCCTCGCGCCTGACCAGCACGTTCACACTCTGGAGTTTTTGCGCAATGGGTGAAAGCTCTGCGCAGTACGGGATGACGGCCTTTTTATAGGGAATGGTGACGTTCATGCCGTCAAAGCCGCCGCCCGTCAGAAATTCGCCGAGCTTTTCGGGCGCGACCTCATAGAGTCGGTATTCATAGTCCGCCAGCTCCGCGTGGATAGCGGGCGAATAGCTGTGGCCGAGCTTTTCACCGAGTAATCCACAGCGCTTCATTCAAACCACCTCACTGTAAGAGCCAAGATACGTGAACTCCTCGCACAGCTCGGGCAGCTCGCCCATGAGCTGGGTGAACTGCGGGGCATAGACCGAGGTTTCAAGGTCGAAGTAAAACATGAACTCGAAGTTGCGGTCCGGCATCGGGCGGCTCTCGAGCTTGTTCATGTTGACGCCGAGCGCGTTGAAACGCGAGAGCACCTTGTAGAGCGAACCGGGGTGGTGCGGCAGCACCATCATCAGGCTCGTGCGGTCTGCACCGGGGTAAATTTCGAGGTTTTTCGCAATGCAGATGAAGCGCGTGAAGTTATTGCCCTGATCCTGCACAGAGGCGGCGAGGCAGTCAAGGCCGTAGAGCTCTCTGCATGCGCGGGACGACAGCGCCGCCACATCGTCGCGGCCGGACTCGGCCACCATGCGCGCCGCCACCGCGGTATTTTCGCAGCGGATGACCTTCACATTGGGAAGCCCCTGTAAAAAGTGTGCGCACTGGCTGATGGCCTGTTCATGTGAGTAGATCTCACGGATGTTTTCGAGCTTCGCGCTGGGATTGGCGAGAAGATTATGGTCAACCTTGATGCGAACCGAGCGCACGATGCGGAAGTTGTGCTGCGTCATCAAGTCGTAGACCGCGTTCACGCTGCCCGCCGTGCTGTTTTCCAGCGGCAGCACGCCGTAGCGGCAGAGGCCCTTTTCAATGGCGGAGAACACCGCCTCGAAGGAACTGAAAAAGAACGTGCTCGGGCGCTTGAACAGCCGCTCGCACGCCTGCTCGGAATACGCGCCCTCCACGCCCTGACAGGCGACGGCGGCGTCCTCGGGAAAGAGCTGCGGCGTCTTTTCGATGGCCTCGGCAATTTTCGCGGGCAGATCACCCTTCGTGCCGAGAAGACAGCTCTGGCGGCTGCGGCTCAGCTCGAAAATGAGGGAGTAGAGCGAGGAGACGTATTCGCGCAGGTCGTCCGGCGTTTTGTCCAGAATCTCGCGCATTTTCTCCTTCTCGCGGCGCGCATCGAGCACGCGCAGGCCGTTGGCCTTTTTATATTCCGCGATCTTTTCAGCGGTCTCCATGCGCTGGGCAAAGAGCGCGATGAGCTGATCGTCGATGCTGTCGATCTCTTTTCGATAGTCGTTTAAGTCCATGTTCCCTTACCTCATTTCCCTTTTGCGCGATAGATACGCATCATAGACCGCGATGGCGGCCGCCGCCTCCACACAGGGCACGGCGCGCGGCACGATGCACGGGTCGTGGCGGCCCGTGACGGCCATCTTCTCCGGCACCATCGTCTGCAAATTGACGCTCTGCTGCTCGCGCGCGATGGATGGCGTCGGCTTGAACGCCGCGCGGAACACGATGGGCATGCCGTTCGTGATACCGCCAAGAATGCCGCCGCAATGGTTCGTCTCAGTGATGATCTTGCCGTTTTCGACCGTAAAGGCGTCGTTATCCTCGCTGCCGCGAAGGCTCGCCACGCCAAAGCCCGCGCCGAACTCGATGCCCTTGACCGCCGGAATGCCGAAAACAGCCGCGGCGATGCGATTTTCCATGCCACCGAACATCGGATCGCCAAGGCCCGCGGGCGCACCGAAAACCGCGCATTCGATGACGCCGCCGACGCTGTCACCAGCCTCGCGCGCCGCCGCGATGGCTTCGCGCATCTCCTCGCCGCGCGCATCGCTGACGACGGGGAACTCCTTGCCTACAAGCGAGCCTGTCAGCTCTCCTTCGTCAGAAATACCCGCAATGGAGGCGATGCGGCTCACAAGCGTGATTCCTTCGCGCGCGAGAATTTGCAGGCAGATGCCGCCCGCGATGCACAACGGTGCGGTCAAGCGGCCGGAAAAGTGCCCACCGCCCGCGCGGTCCTGATAGCCGCCGTATTTGACCTCGGCGGTGTAGTCCGCGTGACCGGGGCGCGGCGTGACAGCAAGATTCGCGTAATCCTGCGAGCGGGTGTTCGTATTGCGGATGATGGCCGTGAGCGGCGCGCCGCAGGTATAGCCGTTCACAAGGCCGGAGAGGATCTCCGGCGCGTCGGCCTCCTTGCGCGGCGTCGACCAGACGTTTTTGCCCGGCGCGCGGCGATTCAGAAAGCGCTGGAGCTCGTCCAGATCAACTTTCTCGCCCGCAGGGATGCCCTCGACCGTCACGCCGATGGCAGGGGAATGCGACTGGCCGAAGATGGTCAAATGCAGATTTTCGCCATAGGTGCTGCTCATAAACCTTCTCCTTTCAAGCTGCTAAAATCCTCCCAAAAGCAGGGATAGGACTTTGCCACGCAGCCGTCGTTGTCGACTGTGATCTCGCCCGTCGCGGCGCAGGCCGCCGTGGCGGCAGACATCGCGAGGCGATGGTCGTTCTGCGTTTCGACCGCGCCGCCGTGCAGCGCGGGAACGCCCGTGATGACAAGGCCGTCTTCTTTCTCTTCAACTCGTCCGCCGAGCGCGCGCAGCAGATCTGCCGTGCTCTTGAGGCGGTCGGACTCCTTGAGCCGCAGCCGGTAGGCGTTTTCGACCCGCGTCTCCCCCTCTGCGACCGACGCAACGACACTCAGCACGGGGATGAGGTCGGGGATGGGTGCGGCGTCGATCGTCACGCCATGCAGCGTGCCGCGCCTGACCGTCACGGCGTCGCCGTGCTCCGTGACTTCCGCGCCGAACCGGCGCAAAACGTCCAGCACGCCGCGGTCGCCCTGCGAGGACTGCAAATTCAGCCCCTCGACGGTCACGCCCTCTTTCGACAGCGCACCCATGCAGAGGAAGAACGCCGTGTTCGACCAGTCGCCCTCGACGACCGTGCGCTTCGGCAGATGACATCTCTGCTGACCGGGAATCGCCCACATCGCCCCCATTTTGGGGATGGTCAGCTTAGAAAGCTGAAGTGCATCCTCCGTCATGGCGACGTAAGCCGCGGATTCCAGTGGGCCGGACACCATAAGAAGACTGTCTCTGATCAGTAGCGGCAGCGCCATGAGAAGGCCCGAAATATATTGAGAGGACACATTGCCTGCGATCGTATAGTTTCCCCCGATCAGCTGTCCACTGCAATACAGCAGGTCGCCGTCCTCGCGGAGCGTCATGCCATGCTCTTTTAAAACGCTATCCAGCGGGGCGAGCGGGCGCTGGGGCAGCCGCCCCTCGCGGTGGAATACCGCCTGCGCGCCGAGCGCGCCGGCGATGGGCAGCAGGAAGCGCAGCGTCGACCCGCTCTCGCCGCAGTAGAGGTCGCAGCGCCCCTCGGGCACTTTTTTGATCGGAGAGACGAGAAAGCCCGTCTCCATTTCTTCAATTTTCGCGCCGAGCGCGCTCAGGCACTTCGCCGTGGCCGCGATATCGGCGGAGATGCCGTCGCAGACGACCTCGGTCTTCTCCTCGCCGAGCGCCGCGCAGATCAGCAGCCGGTGCGCCTGCGATTTGGATGCCGGGATGCGCACACGTCCCGTGCGCGCGCCGGGTATGATGGTTCTCTTCATCGGATGCCACCATCCTGCATCCAGTCGCGCAGGGCTTCGACGGGGATCGTCTCCATGCGCACCTGACCGATCTTTTCCGGCACGATGAGGTGCATCTTGCCGCCGGAAATCTTCTTGTCGACGAGCTCGGCCTCATAGAGCTTGTCGAGTTCGTAGCCCGTCTCAGTCGGCAGACCATAGCGGTGCAGAATGTCGAGCAGGCGCGCCAGCGTCTCTTCGCCGCAAATACCGCGCTTGACTGCCGCGCGCGTGACCGTCGCCATGCCGATGGCGACCGCCTCGCCGTGCAGAAGAGAAAAATCGCTGCACTGCTCCACCGCGTGACCAAACGTGTGGCCCAAGTTCAGCGTGCGGCGGCGGCCGAGGTCGTACTCGTCCGCGCCGACGATGTCGCGCTTCATCTGCACGCAGACCTCGATGACGTGCTCGTACTGCTCACGCACGGGCGTTTTGTAGAGTTCTTCAAAGAACGCTGCATTGCCGAGCATCGAATACTTGATGATCTCGGCGCAGCCGCAGCGGTACTGCTCCTCGGGCAGCGTTTCGAGCGTGTTGGGATCGCAGATCACGATGCAGGGCTGATAGAAGCTGCCAGCCTGATTCTTGCCCGTGGGCAGGTCGACGGCGGTCTTGCCGCCGACGGACGAATCGACCGCGGCCAGCAGCGTCGTCGGGATCTGGGCAAAGCCCATGCCGCGCTGATACGTCGCCGCGGCAAAGCCCGCGAGGTCGCCCACCACGCCGCCGCCGAGCGCAACGACCACGTCGCTGCGGCTGAAGCGGTGCTCGCCGAGGAAGTGCAGCACATCCGCGTAGGTCGAGAGGTTCTTGCTCCCCTCGCCCGCGGGGAATGTGAAAGAGTGCACACGGTAGCCAGCTTTTTCAAGGGCCTTGACCGTGCGCTCGCCGTAGAGCGCGTAGACCGTGTCGTCCGACACGATGGCGGCCATGCCGGGGGCGCTGACCTCCCGGAGAAGCTCGCCCGCGCGGTCGAGTAAGCCGCGCTCGACCAGCACGTCGTATTCGCGCGAGGCCTTGATATGGATGCTTCGCATCAGCCGTCCACCTCTTCCTTTCTCTTCTTGCCCTCGTCCAGAAGTCGGATAAGGGTCTCTTCGTCGTCATGTTCCATGGCGGTCTTGTATTCGCTCAGGTGCTCGATGTAGCAGTCGATCTCCTTGAGCAGGAATTCCTTGTTTTCCATGAAGAGCTCCGCCCACATGTGCGGCGCGAGCCAGGCAACGCGCGTCATATCCTTGTAGCTGCCGGCGGAAAAGCCCTTGTGCTTTTTCGCTGTGGGGCTCTTGATGTAGGCGTTGGACGCCACATGCGCCAGCTGCGAGGTGAAGGCGATCATCTCGTCGTGCTGCTCGGCGGTTGTGACGGAGCAGCTCCCAAAGCCCGCGGGCGAGAGCAGGTCTTTCACATGGCTGAGTAATTCAATGTCGTCAAAGCGCGGCGGCACGAGCACCATCGGCGCGCCCACGAAGAGGTTCGCCTTGGCGTACTTGAAGCCCGAGAACTGCGTGCCCGCCATCGGGTGACCGCCAAGGTACGTAATGCCGTACTGCTCGGCGATTGGGAAGCACGCCGCGCATACCTTGCGCTTGGTGCCGCAGCAGTCGATGACGACCGTGTGCTTGTCGATCTTTGCCGCGTGATTTTTGAGCCATTCGACCGCCGCCGCGGGTCGGACGGCCAGCAGGATGACATCGCACTCTGCCATCGTCTCGTCCGTCAGCGCCTCGTCCACCGCGCCGCTGATGACGGCGAACGACAAGACATCGCGGTCGATGTCGTGGGCGAGCACACGCTCGCCCGCCTCGTGGTATGCCTTGGCGAGCGAGCCGCCGATCAGGCCGAGGCCGACGATGCCGGCGGTCATTCTGCCACCGCCTCTCTCACGCGGCGCACAGCCTTGGCGAGGTCATCGTACTGCTCGGGGCGCAGGGATTGCGCGCCGTCGCACAGCGCATGAATGGGGTCGTTGTGCACCTCGATGATGAGGCCGTCAGAGCCGCAGGCGGCAGCAGCCAGTGCCATCGGGCGCACGAGGCGCGCAATGCCGGTCGCGTGGCTGGGGTCGACGATGACCGGCAGGTGCGTGAGCTCCTTGAGCATCGGCACAGCCGCAAGGTCGAGCGTGTTTCTCATGTAGTCGTCGTAGGTGCGAATGCCGCGCTCGCAGAGGATGACCTGCTCGTTGCCGCCGGCCATGATGTACTCCGCGCTCATTAAAAGCTCCTTGAGCGTGCTGGCGAGGCCGCGCTTTAAGAGGATGGGCTTTCTCAGCTTGCCGAGCTCGCGCAGCAGGTCGAAGTTCTGCATATTGCGCGCGCCGACCTGAATGACGTCCACATCCTCAAAGAGCGGCAGGTAATTCGTGCCCATGATCTCGGTGACGATGGGGGAGCCGGTGGCGCGGCGGGCCAGCTTGAGCAGGTCGAGGCCCTCGCTGCGCATCCCTTGGAAGGAGTAGGGCGAGGTGCGGGGCTTGAACGCGCCGCCGCGCAGGATGTTCGCGCCGGAGGCCTTGACGGCCTTTGCGACCGCGACGATCTGCTCCTCGGACTCGACGGAGCAGGGGCCGGCGATCATAACGAAGTTGCCGCCGCCGATCTTCACGCCGCCGACCTCGACGACGGTGTCCTCCGGGTGGAACTTGCGGTTGCAGCACTTGAAGGGCTCGGTCACGCGCTTGACGCTGTCGACGATGCCGAGGCTGCCGATCAGGTCCATGTCCACGCGGGTCGTGTCGCCGACGAGGCCGAGCACGGTCTGGTATTCTCCCTCGGAAATGTGGATGGTCAGGCCCTGACCCTTGAGCCAGTCGATGAGCTGCTCGCGCTTTGCTGCTTCCACGCCATGTTTGAGTACGACGATCATGATGATTACCTCCGATGTATTTACCTGAATTTTTGTTTTTGTTTTTCAAAAGAAAAATGCGGCACAGGCTCAACCTGTGCCGCATGAAACATTCTCGGGATCCGAGCTATTTTTTGCATCACAAATCAGCCTTACTATATTGTCATAGTAAAGTAATAAGCGTATGCAAAATAGTAGTTACGGTTCATGATA
>OLWW01001025.1_pt1 | contig 13340 bp, 9 predicted proteins | sample 1673991 | NCBI WGS metagenome assembly OLWW01 (sample SAMEA103958136, study PRJEB25191) | human gut metagenome
AGCTTTTGCAAAACGATACAGCCGCCGCACTTGAGACGGTGGCAAGGCTGCACGCCGACAGCGTTGATATGGGCAGGCTGTGCCGCGAGCTGTGCGATTTTTGGCGCAAGATTATGCTTATCTGCGCCGGAGTTGAACCTAAAGCTGCGGTAGGGTCAACGGAAAACACGGCAAAAAAATATGCCGAATTTGCCAAAAATCTCGGCGCTGCAACGGCGCTAAGGTTTTTAAAGGTTTTTGAAAAGGCGTATTCCGAAATGGACTCGGGACTTCGCCGCAGCGTTTTGGAAATGGCAATTATTAAGCTTTGCACAAAAAGCGCCGATTCGTCGCCCGAGGCACTTGCCGCAAGAATTGAAATAATCGAGCGCAAGCTGCAGGGTCTTTCCGCTTTGCCGAGCACGACGCCTTTTGCCGACGGCACTGTACAAGCAAAAGCACCGGCACTTCAAGCAGACGCCGCAAACGCAAAAGGCGATAAGATACCGTCTGAAAAACAGCCCGTTACAACGGTAGAAGAGAGCAGCTTTTCAAACGGCGCATACGCCGACGAAGCTGAGCTTAAAGCCGAGGAATCTTCTGCCGAAAGCGAAACGCCGCAAGCGGCAGCGCATGCAGAAACACCGTATGTCAATTCACAATGTGCCGCCGAGACTCCGTTTACAAATTGGGGCGACGTGATATCGGCTTGCTATAAAACCGCACCCGTTATGTTCGGTATGCTAAACGGCTCAACGGCAACCGTCAGCGGAAACAGAGTAATAATTCACTCGCCGTCGTCGCAGCTGCGGCATATGCTTGCAAAAACAGACGGCATAAATTATAAAGGGCTTGTGGCAGCTATTTCATCGGTAAGCGGAAAAGAGCTTGTGCCCGTTATGGAAAAGGAACAAACCGAGATAAAAAACGACCCGATGATGGGCTTTTTGGACAGACTTAACAATCTCGGCGAAAAATAAACAAAAGAAATACCGCCGCTTGTGCGGCGAAAAAGGAGCATTTTTTATGAAAGCAAGAGTACCCGGAATGACAAAGGGCGGCGGAAATATGAGCGCAATGCTTAAAAAAGCGCAGCAGATGCAAGAGGATATGGCGGCGCTGCAAGCCGACCTTGACGAAAGAGAATACACTGCAACCTCCGGCGGCGGTATGATTGAGGTTACGGTTAACGGCAAGCACGAAATTAAAAAGCTTACAATAAACCCCGACGCGGTTGACCCCGAGGACACTGAAATGTTGGAGGATCTTATCACTGTTGCTGTTAACGAGGCGATAAGGAACGCCGCTCAAACCGCAGAAACAGAGATGGGCAGCCTTGCAGGCGGACTTAATATTCCCGGAATGAATGGACTGTTTTAAAAATGGCAAGCTATGATTTACCGCCGCTTGCGCGGCTTACCGACGCCTTTGCACGACTGCCGGGAGTGGGCAGAAAATCCGCCGCAAGGCTTGCGTTTTATGTGCTCTCGATGCCCGAAGAGCAGGCAACGGAATTTTGCGACGCCGTGGTTTCGGCAAGAAGAGCGCTGCACTATTGTCCCGTTTGCCAAAATCTGACCGACCGCGAGCTGTGTCCCATTTGTGCGGACGAAAGCCGCGACCGCTCGGTGATATGTGTTGTTGAAGACCCGCGCGATGTTATCAAGCTTGAAAAAACGCACGATTATCGCGGACTTTACCACGTTTTGCACGGCGTGCTATCACCGATTGACGGAATAGGGCCTGAGCAGATAAAGCTTAAAGAGCTTATGGCAAGGCTTTCCGGCAGCGAAATTAAAGAGCTTATAATGGCAACAAATCCGTCGGTTGAGGGCGAGACAACGGCAAGCTATATCTGCCGCCTTGCAAAGCCGATGGGCATAACCGTTTCGCGTCTCGCTTACGGTATACCCGTTAACGGCAGCCTTGAATATACCGATTCGGTAACGCTTTCTAAAGCCCTTGAGGGAAGAAAACAGATGTAATATATGCCGGTGAAAACCAAACCGCTGACTGTTTAAAACGGTCGGCGGTTTTTGTTTTTTGTAATTGCCAAAAGGCAGTTATGGTATAATTGAGCAGCCGCAGTGCGGGAAAGCTAAGCGAAGCTGCCGTGCCGAGCGCGCGGCTGTCTGAGCCTTTTGACAAAAGCTCGGAAACGGAGCAATCTTGCCGCGCGCTCGGCACAGCAGCGTTCCGCTGCGCGCCCTCGCACTGCGGCTTACGCATCTTTGCGAAACCTCTTTGAAAACTTCAAACCGCAGCGTTTTGAAAGTCTTGCCGATTTTAGAAGGTGCTTTAGTTGCGACCGCCGCTTAAAGAAAATAAAAAAAGCAGCAAGCATTTCCAAAATGGGGACAAATGCCTGCTGTTTTTATATATAAGAACCCAATGCAAAGTTTGATTTATCCTGCAGTTTTCAGTGACGTTAACAATATAAATAAAAAACAAAGCTTCCGTCAGCTAACCACATTTTCCTTAATCGGCTCGCCCTTAATAAAACTCTCGGCGTTTTCAAGCGTCGTTATGCTTATCGCCTCAAGTGCTTCCTCGGTTAAAAAGCCTTGGTGAGAAGTAACAATAACGTTGGGGAATGAAAGCAGCCTTGCGGTTATCGACGTTTCAAGAATATCGTCCTCGCGGTTTTCAAAAACATTGTGCTGCTCCTCTTCGTAAACGTCAAGGCCGACGCCGGAGAACTTGTGCTTTCTTATGCCTTTAATAAGGTCCTCTGTGCTGATAAGCGCACCGCGTGAGGTGTTTACCAAAATAACGCCGTCGCGCATCTTGTCAATAGCCTCGGTGTTTATCATATGGTAGCTCTCATCGGTAAGCGGACAGTGCAGAGATATAAGGTCACTGCTTTTAAGCAGCTCGTCAAACGAAACATATTTAACAAATGGCAGATCGGGGTTTTTGAATTTATCGTATGCGATAACGTCCATTCCGATTCCGTGACAAAAGCGGCACATTGCAGCACCTATTTTTCCCGTGCCTATTATGCCTGCGGTTTTGTCGCTTAAGTTCTTGCCCGTGAGTCCTATTAAGCTAAAGTTGTTTTCACGCATTTTAATGTATGCCTTGTGTATGTGACGGTTAACAGCAAACGCAAGCGCCAATGCGTGCTCTGCCACAGCCTCGGGCGAGTAACCCGGCACGCGCATAACGGTTATTCCGAATTCGTTTGCCGCTTCAATATCAACATTGTTAAAGCCGGCGCAGCGCAGCAGAATAAGCTTTACTCCGCGCTGAGAAAGCCTTTCAACCACAGCTCGGTCAACAACCGACGCAACAAAAACGCAAACGGCGTCGTAACCTTTTGCAAGACGTGCCGTGTGCAGGGAGATATCGGTTTTAAGATATTCAATTTCAATGTCGTTGTAGTTGCTCAAAACCTTGTCAAATGATTCACGATCATATGATTTGGTGTCATAAAACAAAATTTTCATTTGTTCTCTCCTTAAAATACAGGTAATTCTATCTCGGAATATATTTTACCCAAAACCTTAGAAAAAATCAATATAAAAAATTTGAAAAAACAAATTAAATGCAAGTTTTTTGCACTGCTTTTAAGAAAAAACAAATGTGAAACAACGGTAACTGTTATGAAAAAATCCCGCGGCTGACACTTGAAAAAACAGCCTTCAATATTTATCAGCCCCTGCGTTTTTTGCGAATGCCGTGCTTTTTATACTGTATTATAAAAACAAAAACGGAGCTGCCTTAATCAGACAGCTCCGATTCAAAGCCTTAAGCTTTAATTATTTTGCACCGTAAAGCTCGCCCAAGCGAAGCAGATGGTTGTAACGCTCAACAGCGGTGTCTTCTGCTTTCTTAAACAGCTTTTCTGCACGGTCGGGGAAGGAACGGGTAAGTGATGAGTAACGTGCCTCGCCCATAATGAAGTCCTGATAGCTTGCAGAGGGAGCTTTGCTGTCCATTGTGAACGGATTTTTGCCCTCTGCCTTCATGGCAGGATTGAAGCGGAACATATTCCAATATCCGCAATCAACGGCTTTGCGCATTTCCTTCTGGCAGTTAACCATACCGCCCTTGATGCTGTGCATCTCGCAAGGAGCATAGCCGATGATAAGTGAAGGACCGGGATAAGCCTCAGCCTCTTCGATTGCTTTAAGTGTCTGAGCCATATTTGCACCCATTGCAATCTGTGCAACGTAGATGTAACCGTAGCTCATAGCGATTTCCGCAAGCGACTTCTTGGCAATTGCCTTACCGGCAGCAGCAAACTGTGCAACCTGACCGATGTTGGAAGCCTTTGAAGCCTGACCGCCGGTGTTGGAGTAAACCTCGGTATCAAATACCATAACGTTTACATCGTCGCCGGTTGCAAGAACGTGGTCAAGACCGCCGAAGCCGATATCATATGCCCAACCGTCGCCGCCGAAGATCCAAACGGATTTCTTTGAGAGGTAGTCGGCATTTTCAAGAACATCTTTGCAAAGTGCGCAGTCGGCGTTTTGTGCTTTAAGAGCAGCAACCAAAGCGTCGGTTGCGGCACCGTTTGTCTTGCCGCAGTCAACTGTTTCAAGGTATTTCTCGGCAGCAGCCTTAACGTCTGCCGAAGCCTTGTCGGAAGCAGCAATCTCTTTAACCTCGTCGATAAGACGGTTGCGGATTGCTTTCTGACCGAGATACATACCGTAGCCGTGCTCGGCGTTATCCTCAAACAGCGAGTTTGCCCAAGCAGGACCGTGGCCGTTTTTATCGGTTGTGTAAGGCGATGTTGCAGCAGGGCCGCCCCAAATCGAAGAACAACCGGTTGCGTTTGAAATGTACATTCTGTCGCCGAACAGCTGAGTGATAAGGCGAGCATAAGAGGTCTCGGCGCAGCCTGCGCAAGAGCCTGAGAACTCAAGCAGCGGCTTTTTGTACTGGCTGGAGATAACGTTGGAAACAGCAACTGTTTCGGGCTTTACAGTTACCTTCTCTACGCAGTAATCGAAAGCTTCCTGCTGGTCGAGCTGAGTTTCCGTTGAAACCATCTTGAGTGAGTTTGTGGGACATTCGCCGACGCAAACGCCGCAGCCCATACAATCCATAGGAGAAACCGCGAGGGTGTAAACATAGTCTGTTTTAACGATAGGCTTAGGTGCCTTCTTAAGTGAAGCGGGAGCAGCAGCAGCCTCGTCTGCATCAAGTGCAAACGGACGAATTGTTGCGTGCGGACAAACAAATGCGCACTTGTTACATTTTGCGCAGGTGTCTGCGTTCCACTCGGGAACCATAACGGCAACGCCGCGCTTTTCAAATGCCGAAGCGCCTTGCTCAAATGTGCCGTCTGCGTGGCTTGTGAATACGGAAACAGGCAGGCTGTCGCCATTCATCTTGCCGACAGGCTCCATAATATCCTTAACCATCTTGCCAAGCTTGGTGTCGGGAGTGTGATCCTCAACATTTTCGTCCTTGGCATCTGCCCACTCTGCCGGAACGTCAATCTTAACGAAGGCTGTTGCGCCTGCGTCGATAGCCTTCCAGTTCATATCAACGATGTCGCGGCCCTTTTTAAGGAACGATGCCTCTGCCTTTTCCTTCATATACTTAATTGCGTCTTCCGGCGGAAGAACAGCAGCCAAGGTGAAGAAAGCGGACTGCAAAATTGTGTTGGTACGCTTGCCGAGTCCGATTTCGGCAGCAAGGTCGATAGCGTTAATAGTGTAAAGCTGAATGTTGTTCTTTGCAATAATGCGCTTTGCTTCTGCCGGCATATGACGGTCAAGCTCTTCGGGAGTCCACTGACAGTTGATCATAAAGATACCGCCGGGCTTAACGTCGTTAACCATCTTGTAGCCTTTGGTTACATAAGACGGATTGTGGCAGGCAACAAAGTCAGCCTTGTTTATGTAGTAAGGACTCTTGATGGGCTTATCGCCGAAACGCAGGTGCGAAATGGTGATACCGCCTGTTTTCTTAGAGTCATATTGGAAATATGCCTGAACATATTTATCTGTATGGTCGCCGATGATTTTGATTGAGTTCTTGTTTGCACCAACGGTACCGTCGCCGCCGAGACCCCAGAATTTGCATTCGATTGTGCCCTCTGCTGCGGTGTTGGGAGCTTCCTTCTCTTCCAAAGAGAGGTGGGTAACGTCGTCAACGATGCCGAGAGTGAACTGCTGCTTCGGCTCGTCCTTAGCAAGCTCTTCGTAAACCGCAAAAACGCTTGCAGGGGGAGTGTCCTTTGAACCGAGACCGTAACGGCCGCCGATAACCTTTGCCTGAACGCCCTGTGTTGCAAGTGCTGTAACAACGTCCATATAAAGCGGCTCGCCCAAAGCGCCGGGCTCTTTGGTTCTGTCAAGAACAGCAATTTTCTTTGCTGTTGCGGGGATAGCTTCAACAAGCTTGTCTGCGCGGAAAGGACGGTAAAGACGAACTTTAACAAGACCGACCTTCTGACCCATTGCTGTGAGGTAGTCGATAACCTCCTCCGCAACGTCGCAGATAGAGCCCATTGCTACGATAACGCGCTCTGCGTCGGGTGCGCCGTAGTAGTTAAACAGCTTGTAATCTGTTCCGAGCTTTTCGTTGACCTTGCCCATATATTCTTCAACGATCTCGGGAACTTTATCGTAATACTCATTGCAAGCTTCGCGGTGCTGGAAGAAGATATCGCCGTTTTCGTGTGAGCCGCGCATAACCGGATGCTCCGGATTGAGTGCGCGCTTGCGGAATGCGGCAACTGCGTCCATATCGCACATTTCTTTAAGGTCGTCGTAATCCCAAACCTCGATCTTTTGAATTTCGTGCGAGGTGCGGAAGCCGTCGAAGAAGTTGAGGAACGGAACGCGGCCCTTGATTGCTGCGAGGTGAGCAACCGCACCGAGATCCATTACTTCCTGCGGATTGGTTTCCGCAAGCATTGCAAAGCCTGTTTGACGGCAAGCGTAAATATCGGAATGGTCGCCGAAAATGTTAAGTGCGTGCGAAGCAACGCAGCGTGCCGAAACGTGGAAAACGGAGGGCAGCAGCTCGCCTGCGATTTTATACATATTCGGGATCATAAGGAGCAGACCTTGGCTTGCGGTGTAGGTGGTTGTAAGAGCACCTGCCGCCAGCGAACCGTGAACAGTACCGGAAGCGCCTGCCTCGGACTGCATTTCGGCAACCTTTACCGTTGTGCCGAAAATGTTTTTAAGGCCCTTTGCCGACCACTGGTCAACATAGTCTGCCATAGGGCTGGACGGTGTGATAGGGTAGATACCCGCAACTTCGGTAAACGCATATGAAACGTGTGCCGCGGCGTTGTTTCCGTCCATGGTTTTCATTTTTCTTGCCATAGAGTTTTTCCTCCTAAAAAATATTGCATCGGCGTGACGGTTTGACTTCCGTCAGCCAAACAGTTTGTCACACGTTATATAATAACACTTTCTTTGCCGCTTGTAAATGAGGTTTTTTGAAATATTTTTTGAAAATTATGTAAGTTTTTAGTGAAATTTATCAAAAATCGTGCCGAATGTTTAAATTTCGATAAGTTAGCTGACACTAACGTGACAAAAAATCCGAAGTTTATATTGACAAATCGCAGTTTTCAATATATTATTGTAATTATGGAAATTTCTTTCCCCAAAATTCCCTAAAAACCGACATCGGAAAGACAGGGTTAAATTACATCAAAAGCGGCTGTCGGCAAGATCCGACAGCCGTCACAGCATAAAAAAGAAAGAGGCAAAAGCAATGGAAACATTTTTGGTTGAAATCTCGGCGAGACATCTGCACGTTACAAAAGAGCATTTGGAGATCCTTTTCGGAAAGGGTCACGAGCTCACTCCTAAAAAAGACCTTTCACAGCCGGGTCAATTCGCTTGTGAAGAACGCGTTGACGTTATAGGCCCCAAGCGCGAGCTTAAAGGAGTTTCGATTCTCGGTCCTTGCAGAAGCGCAACTCAGGTTGAGCTGTCGCTTACCGACGCTCGCTCGATCGGCGTTACGGCTCCTGTTCGCGAATCCGGCGATGTTGCAGGCTCCGGTGCCGTAAAGCTTGTAGGTCCTTGCGGCGAGGTTGAGCTTTCCGAGGGTGTTATTGCGGCAAAGCGTCACATACATATGACCCCCGACGACGCAAAGCGTTTCGGCGTTACCGACGGCGAGGTTGTTTCCGTTAAGCTGCCGACAGAGGGCAGAAGCCTTATTTTCGGCGATGTTGTTGTGCGTGTTTCGGAAAAATATGCTCTTGCAATGCACATCGATACCGACGAAGCAAACGCAGCGGCGGTTCCCGGCAAATGTCAGGGCGAGATAGTTAAGTGATTTTTGCTTTTTGCAAAAAACACGAGCGTTACAAAAAAGTTAAGCCGACAGGTTTTGTTGCGATTAAAGCGGCAATGCCTGCCGGCTTTTTTTATGTTTTCCGCTTTTTAAGGGTGTCATATTTCGGCGATGTTTTTCTGCTGCGAGGCGGCGGGTTTTAAATGCTGCAGTAAAAAGCCTTAAATCAACCGCTCGCGCAAAACATACGACAGGGCGTTTGCCGTTGGTTGTTAATAAAAAACTCCGGCAGCCGCTAAGCGAAAACGCTCGGCGGTGAGCCGTGTGTCGGTTTTTAGCGTTGCCTCGGCAAGCCCGATGATTTGTTTTTTATGGACAGTGTTTCTCTCGCCGGTCTGATTTTTTGTTCCGTGCGCTTGCCTATGCTGACAGGTTCGACTCTAACCGAAAACTCGGTTTTTCTCCCTTGCTGCCGAGCGTTGCCGCGCCCCGGCGCCCATCGCCGTTGGGCGATGGAAAAAGCTGTCTGCAAAACTGTGGTTTGCAGACAGCTTTCAAAACCGTTTTTTCTTTAAATCCCGTTTTGCGCAGCCGACGCGGAAAAAAACGGTTGCGCCGGGGCGCGGCAACGCTCGACGGTGAGGAAAAAAGCCGAAGCTTCGGTAAGTTGTGCAACTGCAACGCTGAGTCAAGAGGATATAAACACGGCGACTGCGGCAGACTGTCAGCGCTTTTATTACCGTTTATTGCCGTGCCGACAGGTGACTTTTCGACAGGTTGAGCGCAGTGTTCGACTATGCTGATTCTTGCTGTTGCTCACCGCCGCCGCGCGCTCGGCACAGCAGCGTTCCGCTGCGCGCCCTCGCACTGCGGCTTATCTTGCAAAAGCAAATAAAATCAACTTTCACCGACTTTCAATATATACGTAAGTGCATTACAGCGAATACTGAAAACCGATAAAAACACAGCCGCCGATTATAATAGAAAAATCGACGGCTGTGTTTGTGAGATACAGCATTATATAAAATCGCGATATTTTATTATTCAGCCTCAAGCACTGCGGCAAAGCAGCCGTATGTGCTGTCTTGACAAAGCGCTCGCATACTTTTAAATGTAAGCCCCATTTTCATAAGCGTATCGCCGCTTGTATTATCAAGCTGAGGGAAGTGGTCTCTTGTGGATTTTTCTTCATCACCCTTTATGCTTATCTTGTAAACCTTATCGGGATCAAGACCTTGAAGCTTAACTTCACCCAGCCACGCCATAAAGCCTTTGTTATTGTTAAAGAAGAATACAAAGCTCTTGTTTTTATCCTTGCTTACAAATTGATAGATAACCGCAGGCGCTGTCGGGTCATAAGCCGATCGCAGCAAGTACATATCGCCCAGCTGCACCGTTTCGCGCAGTTCTTTATAAAGCTTTATGTAACCTTTCAGCTCTTCGGTTTCCTCGTCCGTAAGCTTTCTTAGGTCAAATCCAACCGAAAACGAACCCATCATTCCCGTGTATGCCATTCGTTTATAGCTCTCCTGTCTGCCGGAAACAGTTATCATACCCTTGTGGTGCATATGGCAGCCGCCGCCTGCCGCTTTTGAAAGGTTTACTTTTGTAAATCCCTCGTGCAGTATAAGCGCGTCAATACAGTCCTGATTGTCGCTGCGGTTTACTCTTGCACAGCGTTTTGTCATTGCAAGGTCGGCGCGCATTCCTCCCGACGCACAGTTTTCAATAAGCACATTCGGAAATTTCTCGTTGATGTAATCAAAAACCCGCCACAGATTTTTAACGTATTTTATATAGACCTCATCGTCGGGTTCGTTGGTTATACCGTTCCAATTTACCTCCGAAAGAAAGCGGTTCATATCCCATTTTAAATAACCGATATTGTTTTCACTCAGCAGCTTGTCAAGCCAACCTATTGTATATTGATAAACCTCCTCCAAACCGAGGTTTAAAACATACTGATTGCGCTTTTTAACCGGCTGCCTTGTGGGGTAGTGAAGTATCCACTCGGGGTGATTTTTGTAAAGCTCACTTTCCTCGGTACACATTTCCGGCTCAACCCATATGCCGAACATCATTCCAAGCTCATTAAGCTTATTTATAAGCGGCGTCAGACCGTTTGGAAATTTTTCAGGGTCGATATCCCAATCTCCGAGTCCCGATTTATCGTCGTTACGGTTTTTAAACCAACCGTCGTCGATTAAAAACATTTCAATGCCGATATCATGGCATCGCTCAGCTTGCTGCATCAGCATTTTTTCATCAAGGTTAAATTCAAACGTCGCCCAGGCGTTGTAAAGCACAGGCATAACCTTGTTTGTCCACATTGTGTTGCTTGTTTTGCGCTGATATTCGTGCAGCTGACGTGAAGCCGCGCCGAAGCCGCCGTTTGTCATTCCGCCGGTGAAAACAGGGGTTTCAAATTCTTTGCCGCCGAGGAGATGTACTTTCGTGTTGAAATCCGAAATACCGCCGACTATCTGCGGCGCACGGTTGTGGTCTCTGCCGGCTTTTATCTGCCAATTTCCGCTGTATTGCAGCGTGCCGAACCACACGTTGCCGCGGTTTTCTTCCGCATTGCCGCAATCAATGGCAAAATAAGGGTAAGCGGTTGCATTTGAAACGCCCGCGCGGCTTTCAAGCAAAACGGGACTTTGATTAAGCGGCTGCTTTAAAATTTTGTATTCCTCACCCCAGGCAGACGACATATATGTCAGCTGTAAATTGTCGGAATACGGCATCGACCAGCTTGCGGAATAAACCGTCTCAAGTGTTATAGGCTCTGTTCCGATATTTCTTATAACCGTGTGGCGGTCGATAAGGTCGAGCCCTTCGAAAATCTTGTAGTAAAGGTCAACCTCAACAGGATAGTGAATATCGCAAAGCGTTATCTTAAGCTCGTTGCCGTCGTTTGCGATTTCATATGATTTATAGCTGAGTCTTAAATCACGCACGCCGTCCGAAAATTTTGCCTTTAAGCACTCGCTGTCGAAATATTTTGCTCCGTATGCAGGATACTCCTGTCTGCCGGCAGCATATTCCATGCAGCCTGCGTTGCCGCTGAAAACATAATAATCATTGGGAACCTCAGTTGGATAAAGCAGCTTTTCTCCCCAATAGCCAAAGCAAACAAATTTAAGCTTTTCTGTTGTTCCTTGCAGTGTTTCCTCTCTTAAAAGAACAACATAGCTTGTGTTTTCGGTTTCTATTATAAATCTCTCTTTTTCAAAACGTATGCTCATGGTTTTTACTCCTTTTTCGGAAATTTACACTAACATTTCGTCACTTTAAATATAACTGCGTCGCAGTGCGGCAAGGTCGGCTCTAACAACGTCCTCGTTCCAATTTTTCCACATATCGGTACCCGAGACGCTGTCCCAATAGTTGCAGCCTAACATAAATTTGCTCATAGCAATTCCTCTTTTAGTTTTTATTTTTGAAAGGACTTTGCGGTTTTCCAAAACGAAAAGGCAAAACCCGCCTCTCGCTATCAGTATATCCGCAGCGTCGATATACTTCAATGCACAGAGGTGGGTTTGTGTTGCACAAATCTACTGTGTTCTGTTTTTGTTAGGTGAACGACCGTATGTATTTTTGTAAACTCTGCAAAAATATGCCGAGGATTCAAAACCGGTCTGTTTTGCAATTTCGTAAATCGGCATATTTGTATTTTCAAGCAGTATGTCGGCAAGCCGCAGTCGTTCTTCTTTTAAAAACTCGGTGTAGTTTTTGCCGGTTTCCTTTTTGAAAAGCGTGCTGAAGTAATTGGGAGTGTAGCCTAAATGCTCCGCAAGGATTTTAACGGTGAGGTCCTTTTCAATATTGAGCCGTGTGTGCATAACAGCGCTCAGCACGGTTTGGTCTATTGTCTTGGTTTCCGGGCTGTTTTGCGTGCACTCTTTTTTATCAGCCTTCATTATAATTAAGGCTGCCGCAAATTGCACAAGTCCCTTAAACATAAAAAACGATGCTTCACTGCCGTCCTGTGCCGCCGCTGCGGCGTCAAGTGCAGCGCAAAGCTTTTCTGTGTTTTCTTCGCCGAGAGTTGTCATAACAAAGCTTTTATCATTGAGCAGCTCGGCAAATTTCCGGCTTACTACGCCTTCGCGAAAGCGCATAGTAAGAACGACCGCACCGCAGTAAAAATCAATTTTCTGCACGGAGCCCGGCATACAAAACACACAGTCCCCGACGTTCAGCTTAAGCTCAGTGTTATCAACGGCAACCTCAGCCTTGCCCCTTAGCAATATCTCGATTTCAAAAAAAGTGTGATAATGCCAAACGGATTTCATATCTCCTGCGCGCACCGTTATATTCAAATCATCGGAGCTAAATACAAGATCCTTTTCATCGTAGGAGCTGCCAAGTGTGATGAACTTGAGCGATCCTTTATCCTTTTTCAAAATTATTCATCATCCTCTTCCACAAATTTGCCGAGGTCAAGACCCTGCCTCTCAACAGAGGTTGAAAAAACAATTTGTGTTTCCGTCATTCCAAACTGCTGGATCTGACCGATGAAGCCGTCCAATTTTTCGGTGCTTTCAAACGCAACCTTTATAAGCATTGAATAATGCCCTGTAACGCAGGAGCACTCAAGCACGTTGGGATGATTGCAGATAAAAGGGTAAAACGACGGCTTTTGTAACGGTTGCAGCTCTAAATGAATGTAAGCCACGATCGGGTAGCCGAGCTTTTTGTGGTTAATGCGCACGCTGTATCCCGTTATAATTTCCTCGCGCTCAAGCCGTTCAAGCCGCGCCGCGGTGGCGGGCGATGAAAGATACACCTCGCTTGCAAGCTGTTTCAGCGGCATTCTTCCGTTTTTTTGCAGCAGTGAAATCAGCTTGTAATCTATATTATCCATAAAAAATACCGTACTTTCCTAATTTTTTAATTTTTCTGTTGCAATTTGCTTCATTTCTTTAGGCTTAATATAACATAAATCGGAAACCGTGTCAACAAATACAGAATAAAATTAGGTTGTAGGCTGCACTTTTAAATATATCTCAGATTAAAGAGCTGACAGATTTTGAATTGCAATGCAATTTTCGGCTTTTCTTCCTCACCGTCGAGCGTCGCCGCGCCCCGGCGCCCATCGCCCGGGGGCGATGAAAAGCTGCTTGCGAAAATTG
>OLWW01001027.1_pt1 | contig 13334 bp, 15 predicted proteins | sample 1673991 | NCBI WGS metagenome assembly OLWW01 (sample SAMEA103958136, study PRJEB25191) | human gut metagenome
TAGACAGGATCCGGAAGGACCTCTCTCTTGGGAACATTACCTCTTCTGGGCACTTCGCTTCCCTCCTTCATAAAAAAATGATTTCATAGGTACTTCAATAGCCCTTGCTACTGTTGGTGCCGTGCCAGAGATTCCCAAAAACGTATTTTCAAGAACAGCATGGCAAGGCAGGATGCCTTGCGGCACGGGGAATTACTTCTTCTTGGCCTTCGGACGCTTCTGACCGTACTTGGAACGGGCCTGCATACGGCCATTCACACCCTGGGTATCGAGCGTACCGCGGATGATGTGGTAACGCACGCCGGGGAGGTCCCTGACACGGCCGCCGCGGATCAGAACGACGGAGTGCTCCTGCAGGTTGTGGCCGACGCCGGGGATATAAGCGGACACTTCGTAGCCGTTCGTCAGGCGGACACGCGCGATCTTACGCAGAGCGGAGTTCGGCTTCTTCGGGGTGGTGGTTCTGACTGCGGTGCAGACGCCTCTCTTCTGGGGAGAAGACAGGTCGGTGGCACGGTTCTTCAGGGTGTTGAGGCCCTTCTGCAGTGCAGGTGCGGTGGACTTGTAGGTCGCCTGCTCTCTGCCCTTTCTGACCAGCTGATTAAAAGTAGGCATGATGTTCTCCTTTCTTGCAAAAATCTGCTGCTTTGCAGCGTTTATCTTATCCCGGAATATCTGGAAATATTCCGCAGATAACGAGATCAGATGACCCCGGCAGCGGTAGCCGCCACGGAAATGCCGCAGGCCTGCCCGAGCTGACGGGCGGACGCAGCCGTCTCGACCGGGATACCGGCGAGCGTGCATGCCTCGCGGATGGGGTCAGTCAGCGCGGGATCCGCATCGTCCGCAAGGAAGACCTTGCGCACTCTGCCGTCGGCAAGTGCCCGGCGGAGCTGCTTGACTCCGACGATCCGCGCTGCATAGTTGAGTTCTTCGAGCACCGTTTTACACCTCCGGATTGCTCGGTTTGCATGCTCACGCAATCATGAATTATAGCAGAATGAAGCGAAATAGTCAATCTTTTTTGCACGTTTTGCCGGAATTTTTTCTGAAGTCCGGAGAAAATTCACTTTTCTTCCGTCTGTTCCGCGGGCTCTTCCACCATTTCGCCCAAAAACTCGCGCAATTCCGCGGCAATTTTGCACACCGGCGCATGGAGGCACGCCGGGAAATCGCAGTCCGCGGCACCGTCGTCCGTGTCGGCCATCACGACGCGCGACGCATCGAGCGCGCGGCAGTAGCCGGAAAAGCACTTTATAACTGCGACCGTGCAATGGTTGTCACCAACAACACATTCACAAAAGCCGCACGCGAATTGGCAAATGCGAATAACGTTCTTTTGCTGGAAAACGTCCGCAGCGCAGGAGCCTTCCGTTTCTCGCAGTTGCCGAAGGGCGTGAGAATTATTCTGCTCGGCGCGTATCTGTTCACGGCGTCCGCTCTCTTTGTTGCCATGCTGGACATCAACAAGGAGCAGCCCTTCTGGACAGCGGTGTATAACGTGGTAACAACGATGACGTTCATGTTGTTCCCGCTATGGATAGGCCCCGTAATTCGTGGTGTCAAAAAGCTATTTCGGCGTGCCCTCACGGGAATCAAAGCGGGCAAAGCTACACCGGCAACTGCCGCAGTAGCGACGCCGTCCATACAGCCGGTACAGCCCAGAATTAACGCTGTTGCGCTACAGCCGTTCCTGCCTGTTGAAGTTCAGGATCACAAAGATACTTTTGCAAACGCACTGGCCGGGCTGCCCGTGCTTACGACCTCTGCGATCCAACGTAACTGCAAGTGCGGAATCAACCGCGCGTACTCGATACTACGCAATCTTCAGGTCTACGGGCTTATTCATGAGGCCGGAAAAGACACCTATGAATGGACAGAAAAAGCCCTCCTGCTGGGCGCAGAAGGGCGTAACGGGTAACAGATATGTCGATAGATATTAAATGGCAAGTGCCAATGGCAAAGCCGGAGGTCAGCGAACTGGCCGTCGTATATGCCCGGTATTCAAGCCACAGTCAAGGTGAACAGTCCATCGAAGGGCAGCTCTCCAACGCAAGAGACTACGCCGCCGCACACGGCTACACCATCGTGCATGAATACGTTGACAGGGCAAAGAGCGGTCGGACGGATAACCGTGCCGAGTTCCAGCAGATGCTGAAGGACACGGCCAAACGGCAGTTTTCGGTTATCATCCTCTGGAAGGTTGACCGCTTCGGGCGTAACCGTGAGGAGATCGCCATAAACAAGATGAAGTGCCGCAAGAACGGCGTGCGCGTCGAGTATGTGGCGGAAACCATCCCGGACAGCCCGGAGGGCGTAATCCTTGAAAGTGTGCTGGAAGGCTTCGCGGAGTATTACAGCCTACAGCTTTCGCAGAACATCCGCCGTGGCCGTGCTGAGAGCGCCGAGAAGTGCCAGTCGTTGGGCGGAAACCGCCCGCTGGGGTACAAGACCGGACCGGACAAAAAGTTCGTCATAGACGAAAATACCGCGCCCACAGTGAAGCTGATCTTCACCATGTACGCGGACGGCAAGACAGTTACGGAAATCGTTGACGAGCTGAATGAAATGGGCCTGCGGACGTTGCGCGGCGGACCCTTCACCAAGAACAGCTTGCATTCGATTCTGAAGAACAAGAAGTACATTGGCGTTTACGAATACCAAGGCCGCGAGATCAAGGACGGCGTGCCCCGGATTATCGAGGACGACGTGTTTAACAAAGTGCAGGAAATGCTGAAGATCAACAAGCGAGCACCGGCGAAAACATGGTCGCGTGCCGACTACATTCTCACGGACAAGCTGTTCTGCGGCAAGTGCGGCGCTCTGATGTTCGGCGAGAGCGGCACCAGTAAAACCGGCGCAAAGCATAATTACTACATCTGCTCCAACAAGAAGCGCTTCCGCTCCTGCGACAAAAAGGCCGTGCGACAGGCAGACATTGAGGACACCGTGCTCAACGCCACCCATGAGCTGCTGCAAGACGACGAGCTACTGGACTACATCGTTGACCGCACATGGGAGTATTACCTTGCACAGGACAACAGTCAAGAGGAGCTGCGTAACCTTCAGCGGCAGCTTGCACAGACTGACACCGCCATATCAAACCTCATTCGAGCCATTGAGGCCGGAATACTGACCGAGGAAACCAAGAAGCGCATGGACGAGCTGACGCAGCAGAAAGCCGATTTGAAGGCGTCCATTGCCGACAGGGAGATAGCCCGTGGTTTCCACCTGAAAAAATCTCATATCGCGTATTATCTCCGCAGCCTGCGTGACGCTGACTGGTCGGACAAAGAGGCACAAAAGCGCCTGATCCAGACCTTCGTAAATGCAGTATTCGTCTATGATGACCACATAACGCTGACTTACAACTTCAGCGGGGATAAAAACACCATCACACTGCGTGATATGCAGCGTTTTGAAGACGGGGAGGAGTTCGGATGCCGTGCGTCTCGCTCCACCAATGCAAGATAATCCGAACCTTAGACCAATCGGTCATGGGTTCGGATTTATTGTTTTTATCAAGGACATTGAAGTTTAGTTTCGGGATAGAATAACATCAAATTCAGGAGGATATACCCATGAAAAAGCCCATAAGCTGTGCGTTCAATATGGATACCGCCTGTGTGGAGCTTCGCTTCACGGACGGGAGCATTTGCTCCATCGACTGCACCGCCGTGGAGAATGAAGTGGCGGACAACCGCTTCCAGCGGTCAGAGCTGGACTATCTCATCTGCAACGACCCGCTGGCCTATGCAGACCTCGTTCTGAATGGCGACGTTGAGGCGTATCTGAACGCTGTCACAGAATACCAGACCTACGAAAAATGAATATGAAAAGGGAGTGCGCCGAGCGCACTCCCTTACTTTTTCATGCCGTCTTTCTGTCTTGTTCTCTTGTGTCTTCAGCGTCTTTCTTCTCGTTCCACGCCGCCAGTTCTGCCTGCCCTTCGTCACTTTCGTAGTACGCCTGGATCATGGGCAGCAGGCAGCGGGCGATGCGTTCAATGGCGTAATCGGGAATCTCCATGCCACTGTTTTTCTGACCGCTGAATGTTGACATCGGTTCGCTTCTTCTCCTTTCCGAGCATGATCGCTCTCTTTTGAAATGAAAAGCAGACACGCTGTCAAGCAAGGCTTGCGGTGTCTGCATGGTGTACTGTGTCTGAAATTGTGCTTTTATTATAGCAGCGGCGAGGCTGCACGTCAATACCACGGGAATGGAGCGGCTGACAGCGTAATTTTGGCAGCGGCTACCAAAATTGTTCTGTGGCTTGCAAATTGGCAAGGGCGGTAGCGCAGCAGCCGCCAGCCGTCAATGGTCAAGATGAACGCTTCGCGCCATTGACAGCCGCCGCCCGTTTCGCTTTTCGGCAGACAAGGCGGGTAGGCACAGCTTGTGCCTGCCCGCCGGAACCAATTTTATATCCTCGTTCAGGTTAAGTTTACCACTTGCCCTTTTTCAGCCTTCCGCCAATTAGAATACCGGCAAAAAGAATGACGGCAGTCAATGCGGAAATCCAGATTGGCGAAAGCACCCATATCCAGTGCCACTTAATCACGCCTGACAGCTTCAGAACAATGAATACAATCGTCAGGATGGATACGATGCCAAGCCCGCCTTGCTTTGTTTTTGTGTTCATAACAGTCCTCCTGAGAATGAAGTTTGACGTTCTTTAACTCCAACGGTCACCTAACTTGACAGCCGCCCCACTCCACTGCCGTGAAGCCGGTGCGCACCGGGGCGGTGAGATTCTGAGCGGAAATATCCACGGCGCTCTCAAGCGGCTTCCACGCCATAAATACCCGCAGCAGCGTATCGGGTGCTGGCTCAATGGATACCTGCGCCGATTGCGTATAGCTGTCGGACTGAAATGCAATGAGATTGTAAGGATTCTCTTTCATTAGCGGCAGCCAGTAAACGATAAACTCATTTGCTTCCTTCCGGGTAAGTCCCAGCTGGTTCAAGGTGTTCTCCAGAAAAGCGGCGGTGTCGCTTCCGGCTACACAGAAGCCCTCGGAAAAATCATAAGCAGCGCTGTTTACGCCCTCCCAATAAAGATAGTTGTACGTTTGCCCGTCGGCGTCTGTCAATGTGCCGTCAGGACTGGCAGAAACCTTCCAGCCGTCATTGTAGGCAGGATATGTGCAGGTCAGTTCTCCGGCATAGTTCAATTTCACAGTGACCTCAGTTTCCTTCTCCGGGTAAAGATAAATGACAGGCTTCGCGTCGTATTGCTCAGCATCGGAGTTCTCGGCAGCTTCCATGGTGGGCAACACCCAGACCGTATAACGCCCCCAATAAACCTCAGATGAGGCTACTTCATTTCGACTCCCATCAGTAAACAGGTAGCTGCTCCCAGCCTGTTCGACAAATTCCATCCCTGTTTTTTCCTGATAATACTCAAGCAGCTCCGGGCATTCGCCACGCTTGGAGATATAGACGCCCTTTGCTTCATCCACCGCCACATAGGGGTTCTTTTCAGAAATCCGGGCAGCCGCTGCAAGATAAGGAATGGGATTGCCGCGCTGAAAAATTACAGCCCGGTTCAAATAAACAACAGATGCCGCAAGCACTACAAAAGCTACGAGGAGCGCAATCCATAACTTCTTTTTCTTCATACTGTTCACCTCCAAAATCAGGTCGGTTTCTTTTGCTTTGTCGGCGGGCAGAAGGATTGTTCAAATCACTTATAACTATCCAATATGATTATACCATGCAAAGTGCGAGCTTTTCAATTCCCATCTCCGCTCAAATATGCAACATTTCTATGAACGCCGCGACGCTTCACCGCATTATATGCCCTCCCACAGCCATGTTCAAACAGGAAGATTTGCAGAACGGAAAACGGACTGGCAAGCAGGGCAAAGCGGTACCCACTTTGCTGCTTGCCGCCGTGCAAATCCTGTTGGCTTCACACTCGGCAAGCAAGGTGGCTTGGAGCCACTTTGCGCTTGTTGGGGAAATTTGTCCCCAAGCCCCTTTGAACGATTTTTGCAAAATCGGCTGCGCTCCTGCGGAGCTTTCTTCGCCTGCGACGCATCAGGAAATTGCGGCGTTATGTGAATGTGTCATTGACATATTCTCTGTTTCCGGGTATACTTGAAACAGAAAAGGAGGTGACGCAGCCTTGAAAATCATCGGTGAACGGCTCAGGGGCTTGCGCGAAAGCGTCAGGCTCTCGCAGGCGAAGCTGGCAAAGGAATTTGACGTTTCCCAATCCGCCCTTGCCCGGTATGAGATCGACGATTCCACGCCCTCCCCGGAGGTTTTTCTGAAATACGCAGACTACTTTGACGTGTCGCTGGACTACATTTTCGGCAGGACGGACGACCCACACGGCATGATCTATAACAACTGTGTGAAGCTCGGCCTGAACAATCCCGAAATGGCGCGGTTCGTGGAAATGTGCTTCGACCCCGGCTCGGCTATGAACGAAAGACTGAAGGCAACGCTTGTGCAGATGCTCTTGGAGGTGGATACGAAATGAAAGCCGTGATTTACGCCCGCTATTCCTCGGACAGCCAGCGAGAAGAAAGTATTGAAGGTCAGCTCCGCGAGTGTACGGAGTATGCCGAACGAAACGGCATCACCATTCTCCGCAGCTATATCGACAGAGCGTTGTCCGCCAGAACCGCAGACAGACCAGAATTTCAAAATATGATAAAGGACAGCGAGCAAAAGCTGTTCGATGTGGTGCTGATATGGAAGCTCGACCGTTTCTCCCGCGACCGCTATGACAGCGCCCACTACAAGCGGATTCTGAAAAAGAACGGCGTGAAGGTCGTATCCGTCAAGGAGAATATCTCCGACGGGCCGGAGGGTATCATCCTTGAATCCATGCTGGAGGGCTACGCCGAATATTACTCCGCTGAGCTGTCCGAAAAAATCCACAGAGGGCAAAAGGAGAACGCCCTGAAAGGCAGAAACAATGGTGGCGGCATTCCGCTTGGCTATCTGCTGGATAAGAAAGAGCAGAAGCTCGTTCTCGACCCTGTTACAGCTCCGCTGGTGCGGGAGATTTTTCAAAGATATGCTGACGGCGAAATTGTCCGCACCATCGTGGAGGACTTCAACAGGAGGGGGCTGAAAACGAAAAGCGGCAAGCCATTCTCTCCGAATAGCTTCAACCGCATTTTGAAAAATCGCAAGTATATCGGAGAGTATCGTTATCAGGATGTAATTATCCCCAGCGGCGTTCCTGCGATATTGTCGGACGATGTGTTCTATCAGGTACAGGCACGGTTGGAGAAAAACAAGCGTGCGCCGGCAACGGCAAAAGCGGACGTTGACTACCTGTTGACAACTAAATTGTTTTGCGGACTCTGTGAGCGCATGATGATAGGCGAGAGCGGGACGAGCCATACGGGAGACAAGCATTATTACTACAAGTGCGCCGGGGCAAAGCGAAAGCTGGGCTGCAAGAAGAAATCCGTCAAGAAGGATTTCATTGAGCGGGCGGCAGTCATTCTGACCGTCAACAGAGTTTTGCGAGACGAGGAAATCAGCCGCATTGCCGACAGCATCCTTGCCTTGCAAAACAGCGAGGACACCACCATCCCGGCACTGAAAAAACAGCTTGCCGACACGGAGCGCGGAATAGAGAATATGCTGAACGCAATCCAGAAGGGAGTGCTGACCAGTTCCACAAAAGAACGTTTGGAGGCTCTGGAAAAACAAAGGGACAACCTGAAGATAGCCGTCCTGCAAGCGGAGCTTCAAAAGCCCAAGTACACCAAAGAGCAGATTGTGAGCTGGATCGGGCAGTTCAAATACGGCGACGTAAACAGCCGTGAGTACCAAAAACGTATCATAGATACCTTCGTCAACTCCCTGTACCTGTTTGACGACAGGCTCGTCATCACCTACAACTTCAAAGGCGGCACGGAAATAATCACACTCAAGGATGTCGAGGCCGTCTATGGTTCGGATTTGAAAGCGATGTCTCCACCAAAACGAAAGACCAGAAGCCACGTCGGTTTCTGGTCTTTTCTTTTATCCATGCGGGTTTTCGGGCTTTACGATTTTGCAAAATGCCACAGGATTTTACAGTTCGTGTGCATTATTTGCAGAAAAAATGCACACGGAAATGCACACGAAAACCGGACTACTTGTCCGGGTGAAGGATAGCCTCCAGCCCTTCCTCAATGACATCGTCATATAAACGTTCGTCCTCGCGGAAAATGTGCTGGTATGTGGTCTTGAGCATGTTGGGCGTGGCATGCCCCATGCGCTTGGCGCTGTACTTGTCCGGTATCTTCGCCTCCAGCATAACAGAGGCGTTCACATGGTGCAGGTCATGGAACCGATAATGCGGAATGCCCGCCTTTTCACAGATACGGGAAAAGCCACAATAAATCGCATGGCCGGTCAGTTCAGTGAGATGGTCTGACGTGTGCGGCGCGGTGTCCATGCTGTCGGGGCTGCCGCTGTCGGCGGCCACCCGGGAGGTCATCACCGCCTGGAACAACACCGTGGGCAGCGTGTGGCCGGGAATGAAGCGCAAGACCTATGAAAGCAAGAAACTGCGGGAGGCGTACAACAGCTACGCCAAGCCCGCTGGCATCAGCTATGACACGCTGAGCACCGCCATGGAGTATGTGGCCACCCTGGAGAGCGACAAGGATGCGGAGGGCAAAACCGTGTCCGGGTCCCTGAAGGCCAAGTACGTAGCCTATATCCAGTCTATGGGCCTGACGCCCAGCCAGCAGAAGGCCATGTGGCTGGCGCTGAAAAATTCCACCTGGAGCGACAAGGGCACGCCGTGGGAGAATCCCAAACGCTTGGGGGAGCTGAAAAAAATGCCGGGCCGGGGAGAAATCCCGGCCCGGCATCCGTTACAATAGAAGAAAACGGCAACAGCGGGTGCAACTTTTCCGCCGCGTGCGGGCGTATCCGAAGGGAGATGATGCAAATGCCTGAAATCAAGATCAAAATTCGGGACAAGCGGGCCGGAGGCACGGGGACTGTGATCTGCGGCAACAGCGACTACACGGTGGCGTGGGACCTGGATCAGGAGTGGACCCCCTACGACACCAAAACCATGCGGGTGAACCTGGCGGACGGCACCTATCAGGACGTGGTATTCGCCGGCGACACGGCGGCTCTGCCGACGCTCAGCACGCCGGGGTGGGCATCCGTGGGCTTGTACGCCGGAGACCTGCACACCAGCCGGGCGGCGGACCTGCGGGTGCTACCGTCCGTCACCACGCCCAGCGGCGCTCCCGCCAACCCCACGCCAGACGTGTACGATCAGCTGATGGAGCTTATCAAGGGCCTGGGCGGCGCACAGGGAGAAAAGGGCGCGACCGGCCCGGCTGGCCCGCAAGGCCCGCAAGGCCCGCAAGGCCCCGCCGGTGCAACCGGCCCGCAGGGACCTGCGGGTCATAGCCCGGTGGTGACAGCCACGAAAAGCGGAAAAGTGACCACCATCGAGGTGGATGGGACGGCGATTGCTGCCGTAAACGATGGCACGGATGCAGAGGATACAAGGGTCATCGCCGTGGCCATTCCCGCAGTGGTCAGGGTTCTGACCGGCAGCGAATTCAATATCTACTATGCTAATGTGATATCCCAGCAGAACGCCATGTTCTGGTGCAGCGCAGCAAACGGGCTGACTACAAAGCGGTATGGCGATCATCTGTCTATAACGGCCAACGCACCCGGGACGTATCCACTGCAGTGGAGGGTGTACGACTCCGGCTACAGCCTGTTGGCGAGCGGCACATGCACGATCATCGCCGCAGCCAACAAGGCCGTTACCGCTTCAGCGCTGGTCATCGGCGACAGCACCGTGACCCAGGGCAACTACATCTGTCAAAAGCTCCTGAGCTGTTTCTCAGCCGCCGGAGGAGCACTGACGCTGCTCGGGACCCGGGGCACGGCTCCGGCCAGACATGAGGGACGGGCCGGCTGGAAAGCCTCCGACTACTGCACAAAGGCGGCTGACGGCACATATACAAACCCGTTCTATAACAACGGGTTCGACTTCAGCCACTATATGACCGCGCAGGCCTATACCGGCGTGGGCGTGGTGGTTCTCCAACTGGGCATCAACGACATCTTCTATGCCGGACTGGATTCCTTCTCGGCGGCTGCGACAATCGGGTATCTGGATACCATGGTGAACTCCATCCTGAACTATGACAGCAGCATCAAGGTCATCGTTGATCTGCTCACGCCGCCCAATGGGAACCCCTCCGTTTTTACGGAGAAATACGGCACCAGTCAGATTGAGTTCATTTACCGCATGAACACGATCCGCATGTCCAAGGCGCTGATGGAGCACTTTTCCGGCAACATCTCCGTGGCTATCTCGCCCAACAACTGTGTGCTGGATCCGGCTCAGGATATCAACGACGGCGTGCACCCCACGGAGGGCGGCTACGCGAAGCTGGGCCAGATGATCTATGAGACAATGCTGGGTGTGCATAGCGATGACAGCGGCGGCGGTCAGGTGGCTCCCTTGTGGGATATGACCGGTCGGACAGGCGTCCAGTGGCCGGAGTATTCCGATGGAACCGTGGGAAGGTCCTTCAGCACGGATAAGTATTATTATCCGCTATCTTTCTCTGGGACTACTCAGAGTCCGGCCGCTGCGACGATGACGGACTTTGCTGTCGGAACGGATACCCTGGAATTTACGATCCATGCGGGCAGCGCGTCGGCGTCTCAGCTCTCCGGCTATGGCATTGTTGTCCCGCTGGCGCTGGAAGCCGGAAAAAGCTATACCTTCGCGGCAAAATGCGCCAGCGCAAATAGTGGTGTGAACCTGATGACCTATAACGTAAGCGGCGGCGTATGGACCTACGCGTCCAATGCCAGAGTCTGCTACAGCACCACGGAGCTTTGCTCCGCTTCCATAACCCCGGAGGCCGGGAAGGGGTACGCTATCTGTTTCTCCCAGAAAAGCGGCGGCGTTGGTACAAAAAATGTGTTCAGCCAGATTTCGCTGAAGGAGTCGTGAGCGGCAACCACGTTCCGGCTGCCAAGGCGCTCTGATAATCAGTAATCACGCCGCCCAAGGCGGCAGGAACGGAGATTTTACATGAAAAAAACACGATCAAGGCCGCGCTGGCGGCCGCCCTGGGGGCGCTGTGTGCCTAATGCGCCGTCGGTGTACTGCGAGTGCGAGTTCCACGACTCCATCCAGGGCGCCCGCTGAATCGTGGAGCACACCACGGACATCGGTGAGGCCATCGCCAAGGGCCTGTGCAAGTATCTGGGCGCGGCCTATGTCCCGGCGGCCAGGCAGGAGGCCCCCAAGCCCGCCGAGCCTGCTCAGGGCGATACCCTGTATCGGGTCCAGGTGGGGGCCTTCGCCGTCCGCGCCAACGCCGAGAAGATGCTGGACCGCCTGAAAAAGGCCGGCTTCACCGGGTTTGTTGTGGAGGGCACCCGGTAAGCGCCGGCTGCCAAGCAAGCAGAGGGTCTGCGGCTGTGCCGCAGACCCTCTGCTTCGTTTATTCGCCCTTATACTTCCGCCGGGTGGCAAGGCCGCCCCGTATGTGGCGCTGGGCCTTGTTTTCGTCCAGCACCTCCTTCACCTGCAGATACAGCGCCCGGTTATACGCCGGCAGGCGCTCGGACAGGTCCTTATGTACCGTGGATTTGCTGACGCCGAATTTCCTGGCCGCCGAGCGCACCGTGGCCCGGTTTTCTATCAGGTAAAGGGCCAGCTGACAGGCCCGTTCCTCCATGTTCCCTTTGATAGCGCACCACTCCTAAGCCATACTATGCACCATCACTATATGCCCGGCTTCCCGGCGGCAGAACTCCGGCTTTTTCCTTGTCACGGGAGCCGGATTCTGGTATAATCACCCCAGGACCAGAACAGGAGGGGACCGTGATGAAGAAAATTGCCGTGATCACCGGCGCGTCCAGCGGCATGGGGCGCCGGTTTGCCGAAACTGTGGATACCTTTGACCGCTTCGATGAGGTATGGGTCATTGCCCGCCATGAAAAGGCGCTGGAGGAGCTGCGGGACCGGGTGCCGTATCCCATCCGCGCCCTGGCCCTGGACCTGACGGACCGCCGCAGCTTCCAGACCTATGCCGACGCCCTGGCGGAGGAAAATGCTGCCCAGCGCCGGAACATCGGCAAGGGGGGGCTGCCCTACCAGGCCAGTCTGTTTGAGGAATAAAATCAGAAAAGCGCGGCAATTCTATGGGAATTGTCGTGTTTTTTTCGGGAGAAATGGCAAGTTTTTCTTGCGCGGAGAGAGGATATCCGGTATAATACCATAAGCGGCGTTTTGTGAAGCGGCGCATAGGGGAAGTTTTTGTCATCTTGCAGAAACCGCCGCCGGGCCGGGCCCGGGGCTTATACAAGGAGAAAAACAGGATATGAAGGTAAAGATCATTTCGGACAGCACCTGCGACCTGTCGCCGGAGCTGATCGAACGGTACGACATTGCCATCACGCCCCTGTCGGTGCACTGCGGCGATCAGGTGGGGCATGACGGCGTGGAGATCACGCCGGAGACCATTTATGACTATGTGGACGCCAGCGGCCAGCTGCCCCGGACCAGCGCCGTCAATGTGTTCGACTATGTCCGGGAGTTCCGGTCCTGGCACCAGCAGGGGTACAGCGTCGTGCACTTCTGCATCAGCAGCGACTTTTCCAGCTCGTATCAGAACGCCTGCATGGCGGCGGCGGACGTCGGCGACGTATATGTGGTGGATTCCCGGAACCTGTCCACGGGCCAGGGGCTCCTGGTGCTCCACGGCGCGGAGCTGGCGGCGGCCGGACATACGGCGGAGGAAATTCAGAGGGCCTGCACGGACCTGGCTCCCTGGGTGGAGGCCAGCTTTGTTATTGACCGGCTGGACTATCTGTACAAGGGCGGACGGTGCTCGGCCCTCAGCGCTTTCGGCGGCAATCTGCTGAAGCTGAAGCCCTGCATCGAGGTGAAGGACGGCAAGATGACCCCAGGCAAAAAGTATCGCGGCCCCATTGACAAGGTGATGCTGCAATACACCCAGGACCGGCTCCAGGGACGGGATGATATCAACAGGCACCGGGTGTTCATTACCCATACCCGCTGCGCCCCGGAGGCGGTGGAGGCGGTGCGGCAGAAGCTCCTGGAGCTGTGTCCCGATTTTGAGGAGATCATCGAGACCACCGCAGGGTCCACCGTCACCTCACACTGCGGCCCCGGCACCCTGGGGGTGCTGTTCATCCGCAGCAAATAAAGACCAATGCAAACACCCCGGAGCGCTGCTCCGGGGTGTTTGGCAGCTTGTCAAAAAAGGGCGTTGCCCTTTTTTGACAAAAGAGATTTCGCTCCGACCCGCGCGTTTTCACGCATAAAATGCGCGAAAACACACTCTCTC
>OLWW01001043.1_pt1 | contig 13149 bp, 9 predicted proteins | sample 1673991 | NCBI WGS metagenome assembly OLWW01 (sample SAMEA103958136, study PRJEB25191) | human gut metagenome
CCATCAGCTCGTTCATGTCCAGGTTCAGTCGGTCCGCGAGGTTCTTCATGTAATCCTCGCTCTCACTCGTGTTGACTACATAGCTGGAACCGCAGATGTTCAGCCTCACTTTTGAGGTAGCCATACCCATAATCATACTCCTTCCGGTCTCTGCACGCCTTTATTTACAGTGGGGGCGCAGAATCTTACATCTATTATAGTACAAATTACCGATTTGCAAAAGCCCTTTTTGACGGAATTGTATAAAAAACCTGCAAACAGGCAATTTTGACTTGCGCAATCCGCTAAATATCGTTATAATCTAAAGAGTAGTTTATTGAAAGCACCGAAAAGAGCGCAAAAATCATGAATTCTCATGACTGCAAAGAAGGAGAGAACGATTTTGAAATACACAAAGCGTGAATTTGAGAAGCTGCTCAAGGACAAGCTGATGAGTGAGTGCAATGTCACTCTGGACATGGCCTCCGCCGATCAGATCTACCGCTGCCTGGCCATGATCACCCGCCAGATCATGTCCGACCGCCAGAAGCAGTTCCAGTCCAAGGTTCTGGGCGAGGGCAAGAAGCAGGTCTACTACCTCTGCATGGAGTTCCTCATGGGCCGCAGCCTGCGCACGAGCCTGTTCAACCTTGGCCTGAACGAGGTTGCCGAGAGCGTGCTGGCTGATGCCGACGTCAAGATCGACACCATCTATGAGCAGGAGCCCGATGCGGGCCTGGGCAACGGCGGTCTGGGCCGCCTGGCCGCCTGCTATCTGGACGGCATGGCCACCACCGGCATCTGCGGCACCGGCTACTCCATCCTGTACGAGTACGGCATCTTCAAGCAGAAGATCGTGGACGGCTGGCAGCAGGAGCGCGCCGACAACTGGCTGCCCGGCGGTCAGGTCTGGCTGAAGAGCCACCCCGATCAGGCCATCGAGGTCCGCTTTGACGGCGAGATCCGCGAGAACTGGGATCACGGCTTCCACTATATCCAGCACACCAACTACAACAGCGTCATGGCCATTCCCTCCGATATGTATGTGCAGGGCTACGATGGAAAGGGCGTTGCAAAGCTGCGTCTGTGGCAGGCAAAGGCCCCGGACTTTGATATGTCCAGCTTCTCTCTGGGCAACTACAACACTGCTATGAGCAAGAACGCCAACGCCGAGCTCATCTCCAAGGTGCTGTACCCCAACGATAACCACGTTGAGGGCAAGATCCTGCGCCTGCGTCAGCAGTACTTCCTGTCCGCTGCTTCTATCGGCGATATCGTGCAGAACCACCTGTCCAGCTACGCTACGCTGGAGAACCTGCCCGACAAGGTCGCTATCCAGCTGAACGACACCCACCCCACGCTGGCCATCCCCGAGATGATGCGCATCCTGCTGGATGAGTGCGGCTTTGACTGGGACAAGGCCTTCAGCATCTGCCAGAAGGTGTTCTCCTACACCAACCACACCGTTATGGCCGAAGCTCTGGAGAAGTGGAACGTGGACATCTTCAAGATGACCCTGCCCCGCATCTACCAGATCGTGGTGGAGATGGACCGCCGCGCCCGCGAGGAGCTGGCAAAGGCCTTCCCCGGCGATCAGGGCAAGATCGACTACATGGCACTGATCGGCGACAATCAGGTGCGCATGGCCAATATCTGCGCCTACACCGCCAACAGCATCAACGGCGTTTCCAAGCTGCACAGCGAGATCATCAAGGAGAGCGTTTTCCACGATTACTACCTGTTCAAGCCCAACGCCTTCAAGAACGTGACCAACGGCATTGCATACCGCCGCTGGCTGCTGGCCTCTAACCCCGGCCTGTGCAAGCTGCTGGACGAGACCATCGGCGACGGCTACAAGCACGATGCTTCCGATCTGGCCAAGCTGAACAAGTACGCCGACGACAAGACCGTGCTGAAGAAGCTGAACGAGATCAAGCTGGCCAACAAGAAGGACTTTGCAAGCTATCTGGCAAAGAGCACCGGTCAGGTCATCGACCCCAATTCCATCTTTGACTGCCAGGTCAAGCGTATGCACGAGTACAAGCGCCAGCACCTGAACGCGCTGAACATCGCTGCCCAGTACCTGTACCTGAAGGAGAACCCCAACGCCGACTTCATCCCCAAGACCTACATCTTCGGCGCAAAGGCTGCTCCCGGCTACTACATGGCAAAGCAGATGATCCGCATGATCTGCAAGCTGGGCGATCTGATCAACAATGACCCCGCTGTGCGCGACAAGCTGCGCGTGGTCTATCTGGAAGAGTACTGCGTCTCCCTGAGCGAGCACCTGATGCCCGCTGCCGAGGTTTCTGAGCAGATCTCTCTGGCAGGCACCGAGGCTTCCGGTACCGGCAACATGAAGTTCATGCTGAACGGTGCGATCACGCTGGGCACTCTGGACGGTGCAAACGTGGAGATCGCCGATGCTGCCGGCAAGGAGAACGAGCTGATCTTCGGTATGCTGACCCCCGAGGTGAACAACCTCAAGCAGGTGGGCTACCATCCCAACGCTTTCATCATGGGCGATGATGTTGCCAACAACGCTCTGAACTTCCTGGAGCGCGGCTGGAACGGCGAGAATTTCCACGAGGTCACCGAGAACCTGCGCAGCAGCGACCCGTACATGGTCATGGCCGACTTCAAGGACTACCGCCGTGCACAGGCCGACCTGCAGAAGCTGTATGCTGACCGCGAGACCTGGGCCCGCATGAGCCTGAAGAACATTGCCAACAGCGGCATCTTCAGCGCAGATCGCGCCGTGCTGGACTACGCCCGCGATATCTGGTACGCTTCCCCCGTGCCCATGGGCAAGTAATTTTCCCTTGTAAAACCGCAAAGCCCCGGTGGCATTTCGCCCGCCGGGGCTTTTTTGAGAAAGGACGATCTTTTTTGTCTTGTCTGTTCAACAGCTACGACCCCTACTTTAAGCAGCCCTTTGGTGCCGTGCGCGCCGGGCAGACCGTGCACCTAGCCCTGTGCATCCCCGAGGAGCTGGGCTATGTGGACCCACACCTTGTACTGCAAAAGGAGGGCAAATACGATGTGCCCGTGCACTACCGCATGAAATTTGACGGCCAGACCCCGCACCAGAACCACTTTTCGGTGGATGTTGTGCTGGGCGACCCGGGCTTATACTTCTATTACTTTGACCTGTATACTGACTTCCGCCGCATCGTGCGCGGGGCAGACAACTGCGGCGTGGTCAGCTGGCAGGAGGGCGAAAGCTGGCAGATCACGGTCTACGAGCCGGATTTCCAGACGCCGGAGTGCATCAAGGGCAAGGTGTTCTACCAGATCTTCCCGGACCGGTTCTGTGAGGGCATTGAGAACAAGCCCATGCCCTTCCCGGACCGGCTGTATCAGGCCGATAAGCACGCCGAGCCTTTCTGGCAGCCCAACGAGACCGGCGGTCACCTGAACGAGGACTACTTCGGCGGCGATTTAGAGGGCATCCGCATCAAGCTCCCCTATCTGCGGGAGATGGGCGTGGATTATTTGTACCTGAACCCCATCTTTGAGGCGCACTCCAACCACCGCTACAACACCGCCGACTACCTGAACGTGGACCCGCTGCTGGGCACCAACGAGGAGTTTGAGGTGCTTTGCCGCGAGGCCGCCAAGTACGGCATCGGCATCGTGCTGGACGGTGTATTCAGCCACACCGGCTCTGACAGCCGGTACTTCAACCGCGAGGGACGCTACGGCGAGGGCGGCGCTTACCGCGACCCCAACTCCCCTTACCGCAGCTGGTACGATTTTGACCCCAAGTATAAGGGCGGCTACCGCAGCTGGTGGGGCTTCGAGACCCTGCCCGAGGTGAACGAAGAGAACCCCTCCTATGTGGAGTTCATCACCGGCGAGGGCGGTGTCATTGACACATGGCTGCGGCGCGGTGCCGCAGGCTTCCGGCTGGATGTGGCCGACGAGCTGCCGGACGAATTCATCGAGAAGATCCGCACCGCCGTCAAGCGGGTAAGCCCGGAAAAGTTTTTGCTGGGCGAGGTGTGGGAGGACGCCACAACCAAGTTCGGCTTTGACCACCGCCGCACCTACCTGCTGGGCAAGGGGCTGGACAGCGTGATGAACTACCCCTTCAAGAACTCCGTGCTGGATTTTGTAAAGGGCAAGCCCGCCCAGCAGGCCGCCAACGAGATCCTTTCCATCTGCGAGCACTACCCTGCCCCTGCCATCAACACGGCACTGAATTTCCTGTCCACCCACGACACTGAGCGTGCTTTGACCGTGATCGCGGACGAGCCCGCCAACGGACGCGGCCGGGAGTGGCAGAGCGGCCGCAGCGTGACCGGCGAAGCCTACGAGGAAGGGATGCTGCGCCTGCGCATGGCCTATGCCATCATTTACACCCTGCCCGGCGTGCCTTGCCTGTACTACGGCGACGAGATCGGGATGCAGGGCTACCGTGACCCCTTCAACCGCGCCTTCTTCTGCTGGGACAGCCACGAGGAGCGTCTGCGCCCGGTGCTGGCACAGCTGGCGCAGCTGCGCCACAGTTGCGAGGCCTTCCGCACCGGTGAGCTGCGGGTGCTGCGGGCCGAGGACGGCATTTTGCACTACCAGCGCATCGGTAAGACCGAGACTGCGGAAATCATTGTGAACCGCTCTGAGCACATCATCGTGGAGCCGCTGGCTTCCGGCAAGCACACTGAGGTAAACCCCATGGGCTTTACCATCGTGGTGGAGGAAAACGGCCACAACCCCAACCACAGCTACTACGATATCCAGTGATGCCTGCGAGGCTGTAACCATTTAAAATGCTCTCCGCTTACGCTCTGAGCATCCATAGCGGGATCCTATTCTTTATTTGTAAGTCGGGAGGCTCTGCGGAGCCTCCCGACTTACTTTTTTCACAGGGTGGGACGCAGTGATTTACGGGCATTTTTCCCATTTTTGTCTATATTTTGTTTTCTGTGCAACGTTCCAGTAAAAAGCCCTTGACCTTCCCCCAAGGGGATGCCGTATAATAGCAGCATAAGGAGGTAACATACCATGCAGATCTCCCCCATTCTCTGGCTGGCTGCAGCCGTGGGCTTTCTGGCACTGGAGGCCAGTACCTTTAATATGACCTCCATCTGGTTTGCCATCGGCTCTGCCGCCGCATTGCTGTGCTGCGTGTTCACCGGGTCGTTCCGGGTGCAGGCGGTGGTCTTTCTGGTGGTAAGCATCCTGTGTCTGGCAGCCTTTCGCCCGCTGGCGGCAAAGCTGCGGCTCAAGCATACCGCCACCAACGGCGACCGCAATCTGGGACGGGAGGCCATCGTGCTTTCCCCTGTCACTGCCGAGGTCCCCGGCCGGGTACGGCTGGACGGCGTGGACTGGAACGCCCGCTGCGCCACCCCCGGCGACACCCTTGGCCCCGGTTCGCTTTGCCGCGTTACCGAGATCCACAGCACCCTGCTCATCGTAGAGCCTGTTCTGACCGAAAGCCGCAACCCCCACACAACAACCTGACAAAGGAGATGTATTATGGTTCTGTTTTTTGTCATCCTTGCGCTTGTTTTTGTTCTGGTGCTGGTCATTGTTTCCAACATCGTCATTGTGCCGCAGTCTAAGGTATATGTCATTGAGCGGCTGGGCAGCTACTCCGATACATGGACTGCCGGCCTGCACGTCAAGATCCCCTTTATTGAGCGCATTGCCAAAAAGGTAAGCCTGAAGGAGCAGGTTGCAGACTTTCCCCCTCAGCCTGTGATCACCCGCGATAACGTGACCATGCAGATCGACACGGTGGTGTTCTTTCAGGTCATGGACGCAAAGCTGTACACCTACGGCGTCAACCAGCCCATTGCCGCCATCGAGAGCCTTTCTGCCACCACCCTGCGCAACATCATCGGTGAGATGGAGCTGGATCATACCCTGACCAGCCGCGATGTCATCAACGGCAAGATCACCGCCATCCTTGACGAAGCCACTGACAAGTGGGGCATCAAGGTGAACCGCGTGGAGGTGAAGAACATCATCCCGCCGCGGGAAATTCAGGAAGCCATGGAAAAGCAGATGAAGGCTGAACGCGAGAAGCGCGCCGTCATCCTGAAGGCAGACGGTGAAAAGCAGGCTGCCATTACCGCCGCCGAGGGCGAAAAGGAAGCCGCCATCCTGCGCGCCGATGCTGTGAAGCAGCAGCGCATTCTGGAAGCCGAGGGCGAAGCACAGGCCATTCTGGCTGTGCAGAAGGCCAACGCTGATGCCATCCGTCTGCTGAACGAGGCCATGCCCAGCGACAAGGTGCTGGCCATCCGCAGCCTTGAAGCGCTGGCGAAAGTTGCCAACGGCAAGGCCACCAAGATCATCATCCCCTCTGAGCTGCAGAATCTGGGCGGCGTTGTGCCCAGCATCAAGGAGCTGATGACCGACCCGAAGGACGCCGAGTAAGCGCCCACTTATCCAGCAGTAAGCTAAAACAGCTCCCGGTCACGTTAAGCGGCGTGACCGGGAGCTGTTCTTTTGCTATTTATGCTTTATCCGGGGGATCACTTCTCCCCTTTTTCCTCGTTCTCCTGTGCCTGCTGTTCGCGGCGCAGCTCTTTGATGCGCTTTTTCTCGCTTTGGACGTGGGGCCACGGCCATGAGAAACCCTCGTTCTGCTTGCACCAGCGGGTAAGGGGGTAGAAGGCAAAGGCCAAGCCAAAAATGTACAGCAGGGCGTACAGCAGGGCATCCAGCGTGATCAGGGCATCCAGTGCACCGATCACTGCCACAACACAGCCTGCCTTTAAAAAGAACTGGCCGTTCTGGCGGCAGTATTCCTCAAAGTTTTCGGCCTTGACCGCCCTGCGCCCCTGATCGCCCCACACGCGGGGATTTTTCATCACCGAAAAACCGTAAAAGGCCATCATCAGGCCAAGGGTAAGCTGAAAGCCAAAAAACATGGGTCATACCTCGTTTTTATCAGGATACAAAAAGCGGATCAGTCCTCAAACAGGGGCTTCATAAAGGGCAAAAAGTCCAGCGTTGCAAAGTAATCGCGAGGGGTCTGGGCGCGGCGGATCAGCCGGTGAGAGCCGTCCTCACACAGCAGCACCTCGGCGCAGTGCAGCTTGCCGTTGTAGTTGTAGCCCATAGCGGAGCCGTGGGCACCGGTATCATGGATGTAAAGGATGTCCCCGATGTCGATCTTGGGCAGCATCCGGTCAACGGCAAACTTGTCGTTGTTCTCGCACAGACCGCCCACCACGTCGTACTTGTGGTCGCAGGGCTCGTTTTCCTTGCCCAGCACGGTGATGTGGTGATAAGCGCCGTACATGGCGGGGCGCATCAGGTTTGCGGCGCAGGCGTCCAGACCGATGTACTCCTTATAAATGTGCTTTTCGTGGATGACGGTGGACACCAGTGCGCCGTAGGGGCCGGTGGTAAAGCGGCCCATCTCGCTGAAGATGGCCACATCGCCAATGCCGGCGGGCACAAGGATTTCCTCAAACTTTTTGCGCACACCCTCGCCAATGGCCATGATGTCGTTCTCGGTCTGCTCCGGGCGGTACGGGATGCCCACGCCGCCGGACAGGTTGATGTAGCTGATGTGCGCACCGGTAGCCTGCTGCACCCGGACAGCCAGCTGGAACAGGATGCCTGCCAGCTCCGGGTAGTAGGCGTCCGAGATGGTGTTGGAGGCCAAGAAAGCATGGATGCCGAACTGCTTTGCGCCCTTCTGCATCAGCTTTTTGTAGCTGTCGATCATCTGCTGCTCGGTCATACCGTACTTGGCATCGCCGGGCTTGTCCATGACCTGAAAGCCCTCTTCGCTCTCGCCCAGCTGGAAGGTCCCGCCGGGGTTATAGCGGCAGAAGATCTCCTGCGGCACCCCGGCCACCCGCTCCAGAAACTCCACCATGGTGGCGTCATCCAGATTGATGTAAGCGCCCAGCTCGTAGGCCTTCTGCATATCCTCCACAGGGGTCTGGTTGGAGGAGAACATGATCTCGTGGCCGGTAAAGCCGCAGGCCTCGCTGAGCATCAGCTCGGTCAGGGAGGAGCAGTCCACGCCGCAGCCCTCCTCCTTAAGGATCTGCAGGATGACAGGGTTCGGCAGTGCCTTGACCGCAAAGTACTCCTTGAAGCCCTTGTTCCAGCTGAAGGCCTTGTTGATGCGGCGGACATTCTCCCGGATGCCCTTCTCGTCGTAGACGTGGAACGGCGTGGGCACATCCTCGATGATCTGCTGTGCCATCGCCTCGGTCAGAAACGGTTTCTTTTCCATAATAACATCCCTCTCGTTTTGCGCAGCCCGGCATGTTCCGGCCTGCGGTCTATCCCATGCGGCCCAGTGCCGCAATTCAAGCTGTTACAGTTTCAGGTTCTCCCGGGTGGGGGTAAAGGTGGGGATCATGGCCGCCAGCTGGCGCACCACACCCTCATCGTTGTGGGCAGCAGCGGCTTCCAGCGCCTGCAGCTGCTCGTAGAACTCGGCCAGATCAATGGTGCGGGGGCTTGCCACAAAGATCTTGTTGTGCTGGGTGCGGCGCATCTTGTCCTGCTCCTCGTCCATCATCAGCTCTTCGTAAAGCTTTTCACCGGGGCGCAGGCCCACGATCTTGATCTCCATATTCACGCCCGGCTCGTAGCCGTAAAAGCGGATAAGCTGCTTGGCCAAGTCCATAATGCGCACCGGCTCGCCCATATCCAGCACATAGATATTGCCGCTCTCGGCCAGCGCACCCGCCTGCAGCACCAGCTGGGCTGCCTCCGGGATGGTCATAAAGTAGCGCACGATGTTGGGGTCGGTCAGAGTGACCGGCCCGCCCTTTTTGATCTGCGCTTCAAACAGCGGGATAACGCTGCCGTGGCTGCCCAGCACATTGCCGAACCGCACTGCCACACACTTCATATCCGTGTTGCCCGCAAAGGTCTGGATGAGCATCTCGCAGATGCGCTTGGTGCAGCCCATGACGCTGGTGGGGTTCACGGCCTTATCGGTGGAAAGCTGCACAAAGCGCTCCACCCCGTGCTCGCTGGCACTGACCAGTAGGTTTTTGGTGCCCAGCACATTGTTCTTTACGGCCTCGGCGGGGCTTACCTCCATCAGCGGCACGTGCTTGTGCGCCGCTGCATGGAACACCACCGTGGGGTGGTAGGTATCAAAAACCTCGTCCAGACGTTTTTTATCCCGAATGGAGCCGATGAGCACCGTGACCGGGATATCGCGGCCGTACTTCTGCTGCAGTTCCATCTGCAGCTCGTAGGCGCAGTTTTCGTAGATATCAAAGATGAGCAGCTTGCCGGGCTTGAAGCGCATGACCTGACGGCACAGCTCGCTGCCGATGGAGCCGCCGCCGCCCGTTACCAGCACCGTTTTGCCGGTGAGGTAGCCGGAGATCTTGTCGGTATCCAGCGTGACCTCCTCGCGGGAGAGGAAGTCGGCGGGGTTCAGCTCGCGGAACACCTCCTGCTGGGGTGCGCCGCTGCCCACCAGTTGCGGGTCACTGAGCAGCTGCACCGCGCAGTGGGTGCTGACGCACAGGTCAATGACATGGCTCAGCTTGCTGCCCTTTAAGGTTGGGATGGCAATGATGATGCTGTGGATGCCGTAGCGGTTGCACAGCTCCGGAATGTCCTCCAGCGTGCCCTTGACCGGCACGCCGTGGATGGTCTGGTTCAGCTTTGCGGGGTCATCGTCCACCGCCACCACGGCGTGGCCGTATTCCTTGTTGGATTTGCACACATTGATGGCCCATGCACCGGCTTCGCCCGCACCCACGATCAACACCGGACGGTTGGGGTCCTTGGCGGGCACTTTGCGCATCCGCTCACCCAGCGGATGGTTCAAAAACAGCCGCCAAGCCAAGCGGCTACCGCCGATAAACAAAAAGATGAGCACCGAGGCCATGCAGTTGGCGGAATTAAACAGCACACCGTGGATAAAACGGCGGTTCACCACATACACCACGGCGGTGGGCACGGCGATCATCCCGGCAAGGCGGATCAGATCCCGCTCGCCGGCGTACTTCCACAGCACCGAGTACAGCCCGCCTGCCAGGAAGCAGACGATATACACCGCCACGATCCACGGCAGGTTTTCGTACAGCAGGGCACGGTTGTGCGGCCACCACCCGGCCTCCACGGCACCGTCTGCCCGCAGCAGCAGGGCAAAATAAAAGCTGAATGCCACAATGGCTGCATCCAGCAGCACCAGCAGCGCACGGCGCAGCAGCACCTGCGGGGTATTCTTGGTTCTATCTTTCACTTACGATCCTCTTTTTTCCTCTCAGCGCCAAGGGTTTGCCCTGCGCTGCTTTTTCGGCAGTGTTCTCCCCCGGCAATGCCGGAAGGATACAACTACACGTTTGTATTATACTCACAATCCCCGCCTGTGTCCAGAAAATTTACGTTTTTATCACTTTCCCCTGTTTTTCCCGGTCTTTGCCTGCCGCAGCACCGCCCGCAGCTCCTCCCAAAGCCCCAGCGGCAGCGCCGCCAGCAAAAACACGATGGCAGTCACCATGCCGCCCGCCGTCAGCACTGCCAGCTGTTCCCACAGCCCCTGTGCCGGAAAGCCCGTCAGCGCCCGGCGCACACCCCGCCCTGCCGCACCGGCGGCAACCGCAGCCAGCAGCGGCGCACCCAGCCAGCGGCGGAAAGCGTGCCCTGTACCGCTGGAAAGCAGTAGCCGCCCGGTGTTGGCTGCGCAGGTGTAAAAGCTGGAAAGTAAGATCACCGTCAGAAAGCCCCGCATCCCGTACCGGGGCAGCAGCACCGCCACCCCGCCAATGCGCAGCACCGCGTCCCACACGCTGTACCGGAAAGCGGCCTTCTGCTCCCCGATGCCCTTCATGGCGCCGTCCACCATGCTTTCCAGATACATCAGCGGCATGGCCGGGGCAAGGGTCTCCAGATAGAACCCGGCCTCCGGGCTATGGTAGAGCAGCTGCGCCAGCGGCCTGCCCCACACCCAGAACAGCGTACCCGCCAGCATGGAGAAGTATCCCGTAAGCCGCAGCATCCGGTCCAGCAGGGCGTTCAGCCGGGCGGTCTGCCCCTCTATATGCGCCTGTGTGATCTCCGGCATCAGCAAAACAGCTAGACTGCCCAGCAGCCCAAAGGGGAAATTGAGCAGCGGCAGCGCCATGCCCTTTAAGGTGCCGTACTGCTCCAGCGCAGCGGTGCGCCCGCCGGAAGCCCCCAGATACACCGCAAGGCAGGCGGGCACCAGCATATTCTCGGCGGTGTGCAGCGCGCTGGAAAGCACCCTGCCGCCCTCCACCGGCCACAGGATGTCCCACAGCCGCCGGGACGCCTCCCTTGGCGGGCGCGGCGCTGTGCTGCCGAAGCAGCGTGCCGCCTCCCGCCGGTAAAACAATGCCATCAGGGCGGTGGATATGGCCTCGCTCAGGGCGGTAGCAGCCAGCACCAGTGCACAGCGGCTGCCGTCCGGCCAGCCCTGCGTGCGGGAAAGCGCCCACACCACCGCGGCAATGCGCACCGTCTGCTCTGCCAGCTGGCTGAGCACGTTGGGTTCCACCCGCCGCCGTGCCAGAAAAAAGCCGCGCAGCACTGCCGAGACAGCCATCCATGGCAGTCCCAGCGCCGAGGTGCGCAGCGCGGCAGCGGCACGGACATCCCCCAACCACCATTTTGCCGCAAGGCCTGCGGTGGCAAGCTGGGCGGCCATGGCAAGCCCGCCCAGCGTAAGCCCTGCCAGCACCAGCCGCACCAGCATCCCGCGCGCAGCGGCCTTATCCCGGCTGAGCTCCTCGGTCAGCAGCCGGGCAGCGGCCACCGAGATGCCCGCCGTGGCCAGCGTGACGAACAGCCCGTACACTGCCAGCACCAGCTGATACAGCCCCATCCCCGCCCCGCCCAAGGCGTTGGCCAGCCAGATGCGCAGCCCCATGCCAGCCAGCCGCAGCACCACGTCCGAGCCGGTAAGCAGCGCCGCGTTCTTAAAATAACTCTGCCGCACCCTGCACCTCCCCCTGCCCCGGAACGGGCGTTCACGGTTCAGCCTATGCGGCGGCTTTGCAAAACATGAGCGGCGCTATGGGTTGTTTCTGCGCACTTTTTATGGTATAGTTAACAGTGGTCAGGCAGGGCGCAAGCCCCCGCCTGTATTTTGAGCAAGGAGGAAGCGCACCGCCCGGGTCCTGCCCCTGCCGTGCGCGACAAAGAGAATGAGCGAAGAATGTACCCATGACTGCTCTAATTGCAGTGCAGCCTGTTCTTCCCGCGATGCCGCTCCGCAGCACGATGCCCCCAACCCTAACAGCAGTGTAAAAAAGGTCATCGGCGTTGTTTCCGGCAAGGGCGGCGTGGGCAAGAGCATGACCAGCGCCCTGCTGGCCTGTGCCATGGCTCGCCGCGGCTACCACTGCGGCATTCTGGATGCCGATATCACCGGCCCGTCCATCCCGAAGGCCTTCGGCGTCAGCGAATGCGCCAGTGCGGATGAGGAGGGCATTTACCCGGCCGTGACGGAAAGCGGCATCCAGATCATGTCCGTGAACCTGCTGCTCGAGCATGAGGATGACCCTGTTCTCTGGCGCGGACCCATCATCGCGGGCGCGGTCAAGCAGTTCTGGACGGACGTCGTGTGGGAAAATGTCGACTATTTGTTCGTCGACATGCCTCCCGGAACGGGCGACGTGCCCCTGACGGTCTTCCAGTCCCTGCCGGTGGACGGCATCGTGATCGTCACCTCGCCGCAGGAGCTTGTCTCCATGATCGTGGCCAAGGCCGTACGCATGGCCGAGATGATGCATGTGCCCGTCATCGGCCTTGTGGAGAACTACAGCTACTTCCGCTGCCCGGACTGCGGCAAGTGCCATCAGATCTTCGGCAAGAGTCATCTGGACGAGACGGCGCAGGCCTATCATCTGCCGGTGCTCGCGCGCCTGCCCATCGACCCCGCCGTGGCGGAGGCCTGCGATGCGGGCCGTGTCGAATCGCTCGACACGACGGAGCTCGAGCCTGCCCTGCAGGCCATCCTCGCGCGCTGAGGCACCTTTTCCGCGGAATTATTTTCCAATACAAGGGAACGAACGGCGCACCGGCGCCGTCTATATAGAGGAAACAGTCCGGCGAAAAACCAGAGGGACTTTTTCGGCTGGCTGAGAGGAAGCGCCGCTGCGGCGCAGAAACGGAGGATCTACAATGAAGAAACGAATGCTTTGCTGCCTGCTGGCATTGGTGCTTGCGGTCGGGCTGCTGTCTGCCTGCGGCTCC
>OLWW01001044.1_pt1 | contig 13149 bp, 10 predicted proteins | sample 1673991 | NCBI WGS metagenome assembly OLWW01 (sample SAMEA103958136, study PRJEB25191) | human gut metagenome
AAAGTATTTTCCGAAGAGGAAATTGATAAATTAGTTTAGCAATGGCTGACCGCACTATTATTGCAGCGGGCTGTTTTCACATATTCCAAGCAACAAAATCAGACGTTTCAATATTCTGAAAATCATTATGTCACTGCCTCAATGCTACAGCTGTTTTTTAGCTAAGTATCTTTATATCGATTACTTTTGAAACATTGCAAAAGCCTTTTTCTTTCCCTCCGTGCCGACAGCGTCGCCGCGCCCCGGCGCGCATCGCCTTAATGGCGATGCAAAAGCCGATTTATCGGCTTTTTAAACCGTTTTTTTGCTGCAATTGTCTTGTAACCGAGCAGACTGCAATAAAAACGGTTGCGCCGGGCGCGGCGACGCTGTCGGCACGGAGGAAAACCGCAGTCAAATCCTCACACAATCAAAAATACAGGTATAAGCCTTACCTACGTCAAGGCTTATAAGCTTCAACCTGCAACGAGGTTGATTCTCATAACAACAATAGTTAAAACATTAAAAGCGCCCGTTCTGCCGCGGCTTTGCCGAATTAAAAACGAGCGCTTGTTTATTTACTTTTGCTGTCCCAACCGTTACACATAGTAGGGGTTGGGTTTATTCAGCAATTTAATCAGGTCGATAATAATTCCGACGCCGCAAAGGCCACCTGTGCAAAGATATAAAATACCTGTTCCGATTTTACCTTCATAAAATTTGTGAGCACCGAAAATTCCAAAAATGCAACACAATGCAACAGACACCCATTTATTCTTCGGTCTCCCCATAGGAACACCGGCTCCGACAGTGTTCTTATTTACATTGGCATTAACATTCGCATTGTTATTATCGTTGTTAATTACAATGTTCGGTTGATTTGCCGATGACTTGAGCTCTTCAACCTGCCTTCCGCAAAGATTGCACACAACTGCATCTTCCGGAATTTTACCGCCGCAGTGCTTACAGAATTTTGTTTTGACATCTGCCCCGCTTTTCGATTGCTGCTCAGTCTGTGCCGCCGATGCCTGATTCTCAGCTGAGTTATTTTCACCTGTCGACACCTGTGTTAATTCGCTGTTATCCATTCATATTCTTCCCCTTTCGCTATTTTGAAAATATTCTAACACATAAGTGTTCATTTGTCAACATATGTATTCATAAAATGCATAAATCGGCACTACAATATACATAGAGGTGATTTTCTGTGTATATCCCGACTTTAGATTCAAAGGCAGTTGGAAAAGCAATTGCATATTTCAGAAAACAAAGCGGTGTTTCGCAAGACGTATTAAGCGGTCTAGCTGATATCGGGCGCAGCCACCTTAGTGCAATTGAGCGCGGTGAACGAAAACCAACACTTGAGACGCTGTACAGAATCAGTTGTGCGCTGAATATCAAAATGAGCACAGTGGTTAAAAAAATCGAAGAAGAAATTGATAAATAAAAGCAACAGCCAGACCATTAAAAAAGCTAAATAGTCAAGCTGTTGCTTTTTGGTTTATTTTCAATTATGTATTAAAGCAAAACCTCGCGGTTTGTACCGTAAAATATATCTTGCTTTCCTGAGATTATTTTGCAAAATTCCTCAAACTTATCCCAAGTATTGTGAATATCAAACTCATATGCATGACCCCATATATAAAAAAGCTTCGGCGTATCGGTATCAAGCTCAACAAAGCTTTGTGCCAGCTCAAACATTTTATTCCATTCCTCATGGTGATACACAGTCGGTTTAAAGCGATATAGGTCTGATTGAATATCAAAGCTGTGGCTCGAAACAGTTGTGCGGCAATACTTTACTCCTGTGTTGTTTTTTATAACATCCGCCACGTGTTCGTTGCAATTGGTACCTCCGCCGGGATATGCAAAGCCAACAACCTCATACCCGACAATGTCAGAAAGAGCAAGACGGTCGTTTTCAACCTGTCTTACTATTTCATCGTCAGAAACAGCTGTAAGTAAGGGGTGCGTAAGAGTGTGCGACGCAACCTCGTGCCCTTCATAAATATTTTTTACCTCAATTGCGCGAGGCTTAACGTGCGCGACCGTCACATCTTCCCGAATAAGACTTCCTGCTGTTCCCAAAAATTCCGAGTTTAAATTGAACGTACATTTTAAACCGTATTTATTAAGCAGTGCGATAAGCCGTTGGTCCTGCGTAACGCCGTCGTCATAGCTAAAGGTCACCGCTTTCATCTTTCCTTGAAACATTTTCAATACTTCCCTTCTTGTTTAATTAAATTGTATATGGTTTCATCAATACTTAATTGTATCAATAATCATATGCTTTTTACAAGGCGGCTTGCTTTCGATGTCAACAGTATTTTTCATTAGTGCTGTCGCCTCGGAAAAATCATCTACCGAAGATGATTGCAAACGCGCAATCGGCTCGCCGACGCTTACGCGGTCGCCCGTCTTTTTATAAAAATAAATGCCTGCTGTAATATCTATACTGTCGCCGACTTTTGCTCTGCCTGCGCCGAGCAGCACCGAGGTTTCGCCAACTGTGTGTGCGTTTATTTTGCTTATATATCCGCTTTTGCTTGCGGTGATATCTACGGTATTCCGAGCCTTGCAAAAGTATTTAAGATCATTTAAAAATGAAATGTCGCCGCCCTGCGCCGTCAGCCATTCGCAAAACTTTTTGTAAGCACTGCCGTTTTTCACGGATTCCCAACACATATCCATTGCTTTTTTAAACCTAATATTAAGAGCAGATGACACCATATGTGCCGCAAGTGTGATTGAAACCTCACCGAGATCTTCAATAACATCGCCTTGCAAAAATGCCGCAGCTTCGGCAATTTCGAGAGAGTTGCCCACAGTGCGTCCTAAAGGTTCATTCATATCGGTAAGCACTGCAATCGTATTTCTGCCGCAAGCTTTGCCGACACTTACCATAATTTCAGCAAGCCTTCTTGCGCTTTCGACGGTTTTCATAAGAGCACCGCAACCTACCTTGACATCGAGAATAATATTTTCAGCGCCGCATGCGAGTTTTTTGCTCATAACACTCGATGCAATAAGCGGCAAGCTGTCAACTGTTGCCGTTACATCTCGCAAAGCATACAGCTTCTTATCTGCCGGCGCAAAATTACCGGTTTGCGTAACAACAGCCATTCCGACTTTTTTTACATTTCTTATGAATTCCTCTGAGGAACAAGCGGCTTTATACCCTCTTACAGCCTCAAGCTTATCTGCTGTGCCGCCTGTAAAGCCAAGGCCTCTGCCTGACATTTTGGCAGTTATAACTCCAAGCGACGCGGCAATCGGCGCTGCAATAAACGTTGTCTTATCGCCGACACCGCCTGTTGAGTGTTTGTCGGCTGTAAGGTTTCCGAATTGCGATAAATCGGCTTTTTCTCCGCTTTCATACATAGCCATTGTAAAGTCGGCGGTTTCACGATATGTCATTCCCGAAAAATAAACCGCCATACAAAAAGCAGAAAGCTGATAATCGGGTATATCTCCCGACGTTATGCCGCTAACAAGGAATTTGATCTCATCAGCGCTGAGCTCTTTTCCGTCGCGTTTTTTCTCAATTATATCGTACATTCTCATATTTTGTCACCGGTTAAGACCAAAGCTCTGTGGCAGCAGGCTGTCCAAAGTATATGAAACAGCGCTGTCGCCCGACTGCAACACTATTTTAAAATCACTTCCGCAAAACTCCGACATAACCTGCCTGCAAACGCCGCAAGGCGGAAAGCCGTGTTTCTCGGCATCGGGGTGATCTGAATAAACCGCAACGGCACTGAAATTGCGCTTACCGTCGCTTATTGCTTTGAAAAATGCAACCCTTTCCGCACAGCAGGTTGGTGAAAACGCGGCGTTTTCAATGTTACAACCGATATAAATGCTGCCGTCACTGCACAAAAGCGCCGCACCGACCTTTATTTTAGAGTACGGAGAATATGATTTCTCCATTGCTGTTTTTGCTTTATTCAAAAGCTCATTGTTGTTCATACAATCACTCACCCTTTACATTTTAGCACCGATTTTCAAATAAATCAACCGATTTTGCAATGCCGAATTATCGTATTTTAAACGTCGCATTTTAGCTGCCGCTTTGTGTTATTAAAAACTTAAAAATAGTTAAATAAACACCTAAAAAAAGTATATTGACAATGCTTTTCGCCATGCTATAATTACATTGTAATCAAATAAAAATCCAAATTATAATTTGCTGTATCCTACGCGACGGTGCACTATTTCCTATTGTAACCGTTGCTTTGCAGGAAGTAAGGAGATAGTTGTATATGAATGATATTTTTGAGCAGATTCGCAATGTCGGCTTAATGCCGGTTATAAAGCTTACCGACACATCAAAGGCTGTTGATTTGGCCAAGGCGCTTACAAAAGGCGGCATTCCCGTTGCCGAGGTCACTTTCAGAGCTGCGGGCGCTGAAAAAGCAATTGCCGCAATTGCAAAAGAAATGCCGGAAATGCTTGTGGGCGCCGGTACTGTGCTTAATGTGGAGCAGGCAAAGCTTGCAATTGACAACGGCGCAAAATACATTGTTGCTCCCGGCTTTGTTGAAGAGGTTGTGAGCTACTGTCTTGATAGAAATGTGCCTGTAATTCCTGGTTGCACAAATGCGAGCGAGGTCAGCAAGGCTTCAAATATGGGACTAAAGGTTGTTAAATTCTTCCCGGCAGAAGCTATGGGCGGACTTAAGGTTTTAAAGGCACTTGCAGGCCCTTTCGGCAATATGAAATTTATTCCGACGGGTGGAATTAACCCCGATAATTTAGGGGATTATCTCGCCTTTCCGAAAATCGTCGCCTGCGGCGGCAGTTGGATGGTTCCGCAAAAAATGGTTGATGAGTCCGATTGGGACGGCATAACCGCTTTGGCACAGCAAGCCGTTACCGCAATGCTTAATATATCCGTTGAGCACATCGGCATCAATTCGGAAAACGAAAACGCAGCACTCGCTGCCGCTGATGGCTTTAATAACATTCTTTCCTGCGGCACTCGCGAAACATCGGTATCTCACTTTGTAGGAAGCAGCCTTGAAATTATGAAATCTGTAGGTCGCGGTACATGCGGTCACATTGCACTTGGTGTAAGCGACGTTTCTCGTGCCGTTCGTTTTTTCACTTCTCAAGGATTTGAGTTTGATGACTCAAGCATTAAAACAGATGACAACGGCAGAGTTAAGTTTATATATTTCAAGAACGAAATCGGCGGTTTCGCCGTTCATCTTGTTAACAGTCATTGATTAGAATAGAGATTGAGTCTAAATAACAACCGAAAATGTAAAAGATGCGTTTACAAAATTTGCTGCCCCTAACCATATTTGTTCTTGTAAGAGCATTCGGCGCACAGAAATATTCGATTAAAGAATTTCTGTACACACTTACCTCTGTAATGTGATTTTTACTATATAATCACTTTATAAGCTGTGTAATGTTGCAAGGCTTTTTCGTGTCTTTTGATACTTAATAGCATAGCGGAAAGGACTTGGCATAAATTTGAAATACTATCTTATGATCGTTTTGTCGTTGATACTTCTTTCAGGAGATTTCGCCGTAAACAAACTTTATCAGAAACGCTACGGAACATCACTTGAAACAGGCCTTAAATTTAATGCTCTTATGGGATTGTTTACAGCTGTGGTGTTTTTCGCAATAAACAAGTTTAAGTTTGAGTTTTCGGCTTTTTCTTTGTTGATGGCAGGTATAGTTGCTCTTAGTGTTATGAGCTATAACATACTCGGATTCAGAGTTCTTAAATCGGCAGGTATGGCATTTTATACTTTGTTTCTAATGTGTGGCGGAATGATAGTCCCGTATGTGTGGGGTGTATTGTTTCTGCAGGAAAGGCTTTCTCTTTTGCATTTGGTTGGACTCATTATGATTATATCCGCAATGGTGCTTACTGCAAACGATAAAAAGCTGCCAGATAAACAGATACTCGCTTTATGTGTGATTATATTCTTCTTGAACGGCATAAGCAGTGTTGCGGGAAAGTTGCACCAGATAGAAAAGACGTATTTTTGCATCTCGGAGATAGAATTTGTTATTGCAATCGGCATTGCGAAGTTCGTTATATCAGCAACGGCATATATGGTTGTAAGATTGTTCCAAAAAAATAAAAAAGCAGACAAGCGAAATGATTGCAGGTTTGTGTGGGGAGGATTTTTGATTGTACTCTCGACACTTCTTAACGGACTGGCATATATTTTACAATTAAACGGTGCAAAGAATTTTCCGGCAACGGTTTTATATCCGTTAATCACGGGCGGAACGATTATTTTCTCATCTGTGACCGGAATAGTTTTTTTTAAGGAGCGAGTCTCCAAAAGATTGATTATAAGCATAATTATTTGCTTTGCCGGAACTTGTCTGTTTATCTAAAGCTATTCTGAATTGCCGTTTTAATCTCCTGTATAGTGTTTTTGCTTCTGCCGGTATAGCTTTTGATCCAGTTGGTTTCTTATGCGGCAAGAGCAGCAGGAGAAAGATCGGTGGGCGGTGGGATTTTGATATCAGTCATTCTGTGAGCGAACGATATATTTTTGGCTGAATGATAAAAAAGATACCAAATCTAACTTTTGACATATAATCTTGCAAAAAAGAATTACAGCAATGAGTAAAAGAGGTGAATGTTATCTTTATTATTACGGCTTTCAAATTATGACAGATATTATGCTTGATAAGTTCGGAATCGCAGCAAATGAAATTTAAAACAGGAGCAGTAATACTATGGTGAATAAAGAATATGAAAGACTTTTAAATGCACTTTTGAAAGCACTTCCTAAAAGAATGTACCGAGTTCTCGGTGAAACCGAGTTTTCAGGATTCTTCACTCGTGACAGGCTCTCATTAAGCGATGCGCTTTTACATAATAAAAGCTCAATTCCCCAGGGAACTCATTGGGGTGAAAAATGGGAATATGGATGGTTTTTTACAGAAGTGACTATCCCTTCTGAAGCATCAGGAAAAAGAGTTGAATTTATGGCAGAGCTCGGTGAGAGTACTGTTTTTGTAAACGGAGAGGTTTACGGTGCATTGGACCGTGAGCACAAAATGATAACACTGTCAAAAAATGCAGTTCCCGGAGAAAAGTATAACATAGCTATGGAGGTCTATGCCGGACATACAGGCGAAGTCGATCCGTTATTGTGCGAACACTATAGAATGATAATACCGGGTGAAAACAACACTGAATTTCCGGAAAAAGGCATCACACAAAAAGTCTCTAAAAACGGTCATATAGCTGTTTTTCATGATACCGTGTTTCAGCTTTGGATGGATATCAAAACATTGCTCAGCATAGCTGAGACTATTGACCCGTCTTCTCTGAGAAAGGCTCAAATAGAAAAGAGTCTTAAGAAAATGTGTGACGCTGTCAATATAGAACTACCTTTTGAGGAATTTGAAAAGACAGTCATTGCAGGCAGAAAATTGCTCGAACATCCTCTCTCGTGCAACAACGGCTCTACCGCTCCGTTATTTTTTGCAATCGGAAATTCTCATCTTGATTTGGCTTGGTTATGGCCGGTATCCGAAACGCGGCGAAAAACAGCCAGGACATTAGGAAATCAGCTTAAATTAATAGAAGACTACCCGGAGTATAAGTATACACAAAGCCAACCTTGGATTTTGGAAACTGTGAAAAACGATTATCCGGATTTATATGAAAAGGTTAAGACCGCAGTAAAAAACGGAAATATCGTTGTGGAAGGCGGCGCTTGGGTTCAGCCCGATACGAATATGATTTCGGGTGAAAGCATGATAAGACAATTCATGTTTGGAAAAAGCTTTATAATGAATGAGTTTGGGTATGACAGCAAAGTGTTTTGGCTTCCGGACAGTTTCGGTATCAGTGCATCGCTGCCTCAGATAATGAAAGGTTGCGGTATTAAATACTTTATGAATGCAAAAATTCTATGGCAATATAACGGTGGTGATAAGTTCCCGAAAAATATGTTTATGTGGCGCGGAATTGACGGAACAGAAATTTTAACAACTATTACATCCGGTTATGCTGACATGAACAAACCTGCTAATATAATCAATAAATGGCGCAACAACTGTGAAAAGGAAGATGTGCCGGTAAAAATGTTTTTATACGGTCACGGTGACGGAGGCGGCGGTGCAACGCGCGAGCATCTTGAATATCTGAGACGTGAAAAAGATTTGGAAGGCATGCCGAGAGTAATACCGGCAGGTCCGAATGAGTATTTTGATTATTTTGAGAAAAATTATATGCCATATGATAACACCTTTGTCGGCGAATTGTATTATGCTGCTCATAGGGGCACTTATACAAGTCAGGCAAAAACAAAGATGTTAAACAGAAAATGTGAATTTGCATTGCGCGAAGCTGAGTTTTGGAACGCCTTGCTCGGCAACTGTAAAAACAATAATACAGAGAAATTATGGAAAACCGTTTTGCTTAATCAGTTTCATGATATACTTCCCGGCACATCTATTGCAAAGGTTTATGAAATCTGTGAAGCAGAATTGGCAGGTGTGGTATCAGATGCTAAAAAAATTACCTGTGATACAATAAAAACAGTTCTGAATAATAACAATTCATATATAACCGTATTCAACTCACTTTCGTGGAACAGAAAAGCGGTTATTGAATTGCCGGATGGTTGTACATCCATAGAAGGACAGCTTTCTCAGGAAATTAACGGCAAATATTATGCGCAGGTCGAAGTGCCGCCGTGCGGATGCAAATCGTTTAAAATCGATAATAATATACGCTGCAACAGCGAATTCAAACCGTATGTATTGGAAAATGAACTTATCAGAGCTGAATTCAACAATAATGGTCAGCTTATAAGTGCAGTTGACAAAGAATGCAACATCGAATATATTAAAGCACCTTCAAATGTGTTTAGAATGTATAAAGATGTATCTGCGTTTTTCGAGGCATGGGATATTGACAGCTATTACGAAAACGTTGAAGTTGATACCGGAATGCATACAGAATTTGTGTCGCAATTTGCCGGAGCGGTTGCATCGGGCATCACATTTAAAGCTCAATTCGGAAATTCCAAAATGTTGCAGACCGTAATTCTTGAAGCCAACAGCAAGTGTATTAGGTTTGAAACGGAGATTGATTGGCAAGAAACACATAAACTTCTAAAAACTGACTTTAATACAAATATACAAACCGAGGAAATGCTTTCGGAAACACAATTCGGCTATGTTAAGAGACCAAACCATAAGAGCAGGCAATACGATGCAGACCGCTTTGAGGTGTGTCAGCATAAATGGTCGGCTCTTACTGAAGGAAAACGCGGTGTGGCTCTTTTGAACGATTGTAAATACGGGATAAGTGCGGATGGCGGCAGAATGAGTCTTTCACTTCTCAAATCTTCAATGGAGCCTGCACTAAATGCAGATAAAGGACTACAGCGTTTTACGTATGTGTTTATGCCCTTTTCTGTTCCTTTTGCTGACTGCAATGTGATCAAGGCTGCATATGAGCTTAATTGCCCTACTGAGTCTAAGCGAGGTTTTGCAGATGAGCACTCATATTTTTCAGTTTCTGCAGAAAATGTAATTATTGATACAGTTAAACCTGCAGAGGATGGAAGCGGAGATATAATAGTCCGTCTGTACGAGACCAAAAGCACATATACATCATGCAGTTTAAATGTTGGCATTGATGTAAACGAGGCATATTTTACCGATATGCTTGAGAATAACATAACGAAAGCAGAAATGCAGGACAATCATATTTTGCTCAATATAAAAGCTTTTGAAATAATAACTTTGAGATTAAAAAACACACCAAAAAAATAATTGTTTTAAATAGCAAATCGTTAATGAGGAAATTAAAAATATGAAAAACAGAATATTTAAAGTAACGGATTTCGGAGCCGTTTCCGAAAGTAAAGAGCTCCAGACCCAAAGAATACAAAGTGCATTAGACCAATGTTTTCTGAACGGCGGAGGAACTGTTGTTGTTCCGAAGGGCGTTTATTTAACGGGTGGACTCAGGATAAGGTCAAATAGCACACTGTACTTAGAGTCGGGGGCAATCTTAAAAGGCAGTCGCAATCCGGAGGATTATTTCGGATACTTAGCCGATAAAATCGAACCGTTAACTGAAAATGAAGTTACTGACAAAGTATGGAGAAGAACAGAATTGGATGCGGTAAAGGATTATACATTTCTTTCCAGACCGGGCAGCCGTTGGAACAACGCCCTTATAAAAGCCGTAAATGCAGAAAACGTTGCTATTATAGGCGAGGAAAACTCTTTTCTTGACGGCAGTGATTGTTTTGATGAATTGGGAGAAGAAAACTATCGCGGACCGCATTGTATAAATATGTTCAACTGCAAAAATGTTCATCTTTCCGGTTATTCGGTTAAGGATAGTGCCAATTGGGCAAATGCTCTTTTTTACTGCGAAAATGTTGTGGCAGAAAATGTTTCTGTATATGCGGGACACGATGGAATACACATCACCGGGTGTGAAAATGTTAAAATAAATGATTGCAAATTTTACACCGGGGATGACTGTGTTGCTGGATTTGCAAACACAAATGTTATTGTAACGGGCTGCATTCTAAATTCGGCTTGTAGCGCTATGCGTTTCGGCGGGACAAATGTGTTTGTAAAAAAATGTAGAATTTACGGTCCATGTAAATACCTTTTCAGAGGAAGCCTTACAGATGAAGAAAAGAGAAACGGTGTAAAGCCGGAGCTTGCAGGTCACAGAAAGAATATGCTTAGCGTATTTACCTATTACGGCGATTATTCTGTTGATATTCCTAATCAACCGAGCAATATTATTATTTCCGACTGCACAGTTGACGGTGCGGATAAGCTCTTGCACTACAACTATTCAGGGAACGAAATGTGGCAGCTTAATAAGCCGTTGAGTAATATTTTAATTCCTTCAATCCTTTACGGGGATAAGGAAAAAAAGGTTTCGTTGAATATAAAAAACTGTAATTTTTCAATAAAAAACAACATTGCCTGCGAAGAGCTGATTCAAGCTGCTAACTTTGATACCATAGTCCTTGATAACGTTGAAATTAAAAACTATAAAGCAGAGACTCTTATTAAAACCTGGACAGACGGTAATGTGGTAATTAAAGACCTGAAATGCGAAAAAAAACCAAGTAGTATTACTGAAAAAGCACTAAGTGCATTTAAGTGCAAACCAATATAACTGTCAACGCAATATGAAAAATATCCGGGATTATTTTTGATACAGATAAATCCCGCCAATCTCTCCGTTTACTTATTTTGAGGATACATTCACCGTCCCCGGAACAGTGAGGGTAGGTATAACTCAAGTATGCGCTTCTCTATTGTATCAGAGAAAAGTGCTTTAACTGACTGCTAACCGAAAGATAAGAAGTTTATCTCTTTCAAAATCAGTCTATGCAACCCACTGTACCGCATATTCATCTTTGAAAGAATAGCCGATACACATAATCAGCTTTGCAGAGCATAATCGCATCTGCGTACTATGGAGTGCATCTGTTATCTTATGCAATGCTTTTACACAGTTTTTATGCTGTGCATGGTTTTTTATTTCTTATTGCACAGCGGAAAGGAATGGTTATAATTATGAAAGTTGTTACATTCGGCGAGCTTATGCTCCGCTTAGCGCCTGAGGGTTATCTTCGCTTTGTGCAATCGGAAAAATTCCTTGCAACATTCGGCGGCGGTGAAGCAAATGTTGCGGTGTCGCTTGCCAACTACGGCATTGACGCAGCATTTGTTACAAAGTTCCCAGAGAACGATATTGCTGTAATGGCAATCAATTCTCTGAGAAGATACGGCGTTGATACTTCGCTGATTGCAAAGGGCGGCGACCGTATCGGTATTTACTACTGCGAAAAGGGTGCGTCGCAGCGCCCCTCAAAGGTTATTTACGACCGCGCAGGCTCATCAATTGCAACAGCAACTACCGCTGATTTTGATTGGAACAAGATCTTCGACGGTGTTGATTGGTTTCACTTCACGGGAATCACCCCAGCACTCGGTGATAACGTTGCCGAGATCTGCCTGGAAGCTTGCAAAGAAGCTGCAAAGCGCGGTATAACCGTCAGCTGCGATCTTAACTACCGCAAAAAGCTGTGGACTCGTGAAAAAGCCGGCGAGGTTATGGGCAAGCTTATGCCTTACGTTAACGTATGCATTGCAAACGAAGAGGATGCATCTGACGTTTTCGGAATCAAAGCCAGCAACACAGATTTGACCGCAGGCAAGGTCAACCATGAGGGTTACAAAGAAGTTGCCAAAAAGCTTGCCGACAGATTCGGCTTTGACAAGGTTGCAATAACGCTTCGCAGCTCGATATCCGCAAGCGATAACGATTGGGCGGCAATGCTCTACACCGACAATAATTACTACTTCAGCAAAACCTATCATATGCACATTGTTGATCGTGTCGGCGGCGGCGACAGCTTCGGCGGCGGACTTATCTACTCACTTCTTAACGGCTACGAGCCGCAGAGAGCAATTGAATTTGCGGTTGCCGCATCCTGCTTAAAACACAGTGTTGAGGGCGACTATAATATGGTTTCCGTAAAAGAAGTTGAAGCACTTGCGGGCGGCGACGGCTCGGGTAGAGTTCAAAGATAATTTAAAAATAAAGAATACAAAAACGCTTTGGCAAACCGATTAGCCAAAGCGTTTTTTATTTTCATAAAAGCTCTGTGAGAAAACATACAAATATACTGCACAAACTGAGGCAAGGCAATTATTAGGCGTCAATACTTTTCATCAACAAATTATGAAGAGCCATTTCATAATCATAAGTATAAATATTTTCTTTTTCCCCATTAAGCTTTGCGGCGAAGTCAAGCATCATTTTATCGTACCTTCCAAACGCAGGAAAGCTGACTGTCTCGCTTCTTAAAGCAAAATCTCTTACATTTTTAACGTGATCCCTGTATGTAATTTTACACTTAACATCGTCTGCGCAGATTACGCCGGGTATATCCAATGGATTTTCAAGAGGCTCTATTTCCAAAGTACCTTTACTTCCGGAAATAACAAGCTGTCGTCTTGCATCACCGTTGACTTCTGATGCAGAGCTTTTAACAAACGAAATACCATTCTCGTATTCATATAGCACAAAACCGGTGTCAATTGCGCCTGTGCCGCTACACGAAGTTGCAAAATTCATGGGCATAACCTTTTGTGGTTCCCCCATTATTCTATAAACAATATCAG
>OLWW01001051.1_pt1 | contig 13068 bp, 10 predicted proteins | sample 1673991 | NCBI WGS metagenome assembly OLWW01 (sample SAMEA103958136, study PRJEB25191) | human gut metagenome
TGGATGGTGTTCTGAAAAAAAGAATCATACTTTTATTTAAGAGTTTACGATTTGCAAATTACGGTTGAAGCCGCTAAATGATAGGGCTTTTATTTTAGGGGCAAAGATAAGTAAAATCGTTGGGTAGGAGAAAGAAATGTACATAAAAAACTTCAGCCGGACATGAAAGGACATGTCCGGCTGAAGTTGTATCTTAATTTCCGACAGGAAATAGGTGGCTTGGAATATTATTTTAATGAGATAACAGGGCCTATGGGCTTTTGACCGTACCAGTTACTGTCGTTTTGTCCGCCGCTTGTTACCCATTTTTTGAAACCTTTATATACGTTGAGAATGTCATTCCTTTCTGCCGGGTGAGCAATTTCTTCCGGAACGGCTATGCCCCAAACTAAGTTCTCTGCAGAACAGAACTCTGTATCGGGTGACTGTTTGCCTAAACCGGTGGGAGTGAATCCCTTGAAGTGGATTTCATTCAGGTTGTCTTGGTTCTGGATGAAGAAGTCGAAATAACGGGGAAGTTCTTTTGCCAGTAGTTCATATTGCAAGGAGATATCATAATTCCCGAAGCCGAAGTTGTCTTTTGTAACTTCGCAGGTGACTACGGGCATGTCCTTGTCTATCGGCTTTTCAGGATCTGTGTTGTAATATCCGCCGCTACGCAGGCTTTCTGTACCGTTTATTACGAAGATTACGTCATCATTTTCTCCGCGACCTTCTTTCAGGAGTTCCATACTAATGCCTTCTCTGGTTGTGTGGAATTCTATCTTGGCTCCCTCGATGTTCTTCATGGCAAATCCTTTCAGGCGGATTGCCGGACGATAGGGTGTTGTGCCGCCAATGGCCCGTATCTGGAAGCTCATCTTGAATCCGTCGTTAAATAAAATATCTGCATTCCTTATTTGAGAGTAGAAAACTTCTGCATTGTATCCGATGACAAAATCATTGAAGTCATAATCTCCTTTTGACGGATAGAGGTCTTCGAACATCAATGTCCCTCTGCTTGTTTTGCTTGGATAGTGATAGCGTATGTCCCACAGGAGTTTGTCTATCTCTTTGTCAGCCGGTAAGATGACAGATTTATTGTTGCCTCGTGTGGCAGCTTCGTTTGTCTTGATTTCCAGTACGTCCTGTCCGTCTGTCGTGGGATATTGCACGAAGATGCTGGTTACATATGCTGGAATGTTTACAGGAATTTCTGTTGCCTCGTTGGCTTTTAAAGCAAAGTTCTCAATCAACAGGCTCTCGTCGGTACAGTTCTTGTCTGTGTAGACGGATATCACTGTATTTACTTTTGAAGTTATAGAATAAGTCAGGCTTTGGGTGGTTTTCCAGTCAAAGTCCGCCGGGGCTACAAGATCCTTGGTGTTTTCTATCTTTTCAGGATCGTACACATCGGTTTCGCAGGCATTGAATAGTGTTATAATACTTGCTGCAAATAAGAGTTTTAGATATCTTTTCATATTGCAAAGTTGTTGTTTTGTTGGCATTCGCTGCAAAGATACGAATATAATATTAATAATGTATTTGAAAAGTTGTATTATTTGTTCTGTTTATTTTCTTTTTAACAATTTATGTGGTTGTATGCCGTATATGGGAAGTTATAATATACAAGTTTTATCCTATGCGTATAATGCGTTGTCATGGGGGTGTGCCGGTCTGTTTTTTTATTATTTTTCGGTTGTTGCAGAGATAACATGGCTTTCCAAAGTCCTTTTCTGACGAAAAAACGTTAACTCTATTCGCTTGTCTCATAAAAAAGTCCGATATTTGCAGGCATGATTCAGATAGAGACCATATTTGACATATTGTGGAAAGGGTTCATTATCGGTGTTATAGTATCTGCACCGTTGGGCCCGGTAGGAGTGCTGTGCATTCAGCGCACTTTGAATAAAGGGCGTTGGTATGGTTTTGTGACAGGCATAGGAGCTTCGTTGAGTGATATAGCCTATGCTTTGCTGACAGGTTACGGAATGAGTTTTGTCTTTGATTATGTCAACAAGAATATATTCTATCTGCAATTGTTTGGAAGTATCCTGTTGCTGATATTCGGTATTTATACGTTCCGCAGCAATCCGGTGCAGTCCATTCGCCCGGTATCCACCAGCAAAGGTTCTTATTTCCATAATTTTATCACAGCGTTTGCTGTCACCCTTTCCAATCCGCTTATTATCTTTCTTTTCGTGGGTCTGTTTGCACGCTTTGCTTTTGTAAGTGAGGGCGTATTGGTTTTTGAGGCTGTTACGGGATATCTTGCTATCGCATTGGGGGCATTGACCTGGTGGTTTGGCATAACTTTCTTCGTAAACAAGGTTCGTACGCAGTTCAACTTACGCGGAATCTGGATGCTGAATCGCATTATTGGCGGCATTGTCATGCTGGTATCTGCATTTGGACTGGTGTTTACGCTGATGGGCGAGTCGTTGTATTAGCAGGCAATTAACTCCCGACGGATAAACGGATAATAAATCATAAATCTAAAATCATACATCTTATCGTGAAGATTTCGCAACAACTGAAAGAGAAGAACATTGCCGAATACCTTATATATATGTGGCAAGTGGAAGATTTGATTCGTGCCAACAAGTGCGATATTGATTTTATCCGCAATAATATCATCTCCCGCTATCCGGCGGAAGAGCATGCCGCCCTGGAAGAGTGGTACGGGAACCTTGCCGATATGATGCGTGCAGAAGGAGTGGTGGAGAAAGGACATCTGCAGATTAACCGCAACGTTATTCGTAACCTTACGGATTTGCATGCCGAGCTGCTGGCTTCCACGAAATACCCCTTTTATAATGCAGCATACTTCAAAGCGCTGCCTTTTATCGTAGAGTTGCGACAGAAGAGCGGGCCGAAAGAAGAGTCGGAGCTGGAGACGTGCTTCGAGGCGCTTTACGGGGTATTGTTGCTGCGTCTGCAGAAGAAGGAGATCAGTCAGGGCACTGCTAAGGCGGTGGAGTCTATCAGCAGTTTCCTTTCGTTGCTTGCCAACTACTACGACAAGGACAAGAAAGGCGAGTTGAAGCTGGGGGATGATTGACGGGATGTTTGAGTGATAAATAGTAAATTGAAATATGTCAACGTACCTATGTGTTAAGGATGGAAGATGTGCCATGACCGTAGGGAATAAATAGTAATTATCGAGATGAATATATTAGTAACCGGTGCCAACGGACAACTTGGTAATGAGATGCGGGCGCTTTCCGCTGAGAATGGGCAGCACACCTACTTTTTTACGGATGTTCAGGAACTGGATATATGTGACGAACAGGCCATACGCGCATTTGTGTCCGGCAACCGGGTGGATGTCATTGTGAACTGTGCAGCCTATACGGCGGTAGACAAGGCGGAGGATAATCCGGAGCTCTGCGACAAGCTGAACCATATAGCTCCCGGCTATCTGGCTGCAGCGGCTGAAGCCTGTGGCGCTGCCATGATACAGGTGTCTACGGACTATGTTTTCGATGGAACCGGGCATATTCCTTATACGGAAGACATTGCTCCTTGTCCCAACTCCGTCTATGGTTCCACAAAGCTGGCAGGCGAGCAAGCGGTCGGGGAGAAATGCAGTCGTGCCATGATTATCCGCACTGCATGGTTATATTCCATTTACGGCAATAATTTTGTAAAGACAATGATCCGCTTGGGCAATGAGCGTGAGAAACTGGGAGTTGTTTTCGACCAGATCGGCACGCCGACCTATGCCAACGATTTGGCCCGCGCCATCTTTGCGGCTATCAATCAGGGCATTGTTCCCGGTGTATATCATTTCAGTGACGAAGGTGTCTGTTCCTGGTATGATTTTACGGTGGCTATTCATCGCATGGCGGGTATCACCTCATGCAAAGTCAGTCCGCTGCATACGGATGAATATCCGGCTAAGGCTCCGCGTCCCCAATATTCCGTATTGGATAAGACGAAGATTAAAAAGACTTTCGGCATTGAGATTCCTCATTGGGAGGAGAGTCTGCAGGTCTGCATTGATAAGCTGGCACAGCAGGCAGACTGATGTTTTTTTTGAATATTATACCTATTTATATATATGGCAAGTAACAACGAGATAGAACGTAGACGAACTTTCGCGATTATCGCGCATCCGGATGCCGGTAAGACATCACTGACTGAAAAGCTGCTGCTGTTTGGCGGTCAGATTCAGGTGGCCGGTGCAGTAAAGAGTAACAAGATAAAGAAAACGGCAACGTCCGACTGGATGGACATTGAAAAGCAGCGTGGTATATCCGTAACCACTTCTGTTATGGAGTTTGACTATCACGATTATAAAATCAACATCCTCGATACTCCGGGCCACCAGGATTTTGCCGAAGATACGTATCGTACGTTGACAGCGGTGGACAGCGTTATCTTTATCAATAAAATGGACCGCGAAGCGAAGGATCCTTTCGACCTGCTGGATGAGTTGGAAGAGGAACTTTCCATCCATGTGCGTCCTTTGACATGGCCCATCGAGAGTGGCGCGCGCTTCAAAGGCGTCTACAATATCTACGAGCACAACCTGAATCTCTACCAGCCTTCCAAGCAGGTGGTGACGGAGAAGGTCGAAGTGGATATCAATACGGAAGAGCTGGACAATCAGATCGGGACCCAGTTGGCGGACAAGCTGCGCGGCGAACTGGAACTGATAGACGGTGTATATCCCGATTTTCAGGTGGAGGAATATCTGAAAGGTGAATTGGCTCCCGTATTCTTCGGTTCTGCCTTGAATAATTTCGGTGTGCAGGAGTTGCTGGACTGTTTTGTGGAAATAGCCCCCAGCCCCCGTCCGGTAAAGGCAGAAGAACGTGAGGTGGAGCCGGGCGAACCGAAGTTCACAGGTTTTATCTTCAAGATTACCGCCAATATCGACCCGAACCACCGTTCGTGCATCGCATTCTGCAAGATATGTTCCGGCAAGTTTACCCGCAATACGCCTTATCTGCATGTACGCCATGGCAAGACAATGCGTTTCTCGTCGCCCACGCAGTTCATGGCGCAGCGCAAAACGACCATTGACGAGGCATGGGCGGGAGACATCATCGGTCTGCCGGATAACGGTACGTTTAAGATTGGCGATACGCTGACAGAGGGTGAGATGCTCCACTTCAAGGGGCTCCCGAGCTTCTCGCCGGAGATGTTCAAGTACATCGAAAACGCCGATCCGATGAAGCAGAAGCAGCTTGCCAAAGGCATCGACCAGCTTATGGATGAAGGTGTGGCGCAGTTGTTCGTCAACCAGTTCAACGGGCGCAAGATCATCGGTACGGTAGGTCAGTTGCAGTTTGAGGTTATCCAGTACCGTTTGGAGAATGAATACAGCGCCAAATGCCGTTGGGAACCGCTGAGCCTGTACAAGGCCTGCTGGATTGAGAGTGACGACCCTGCGGAACTGGAGGCTTTCAAGAAGCGCAAATACCAGTATATGGCGAAGGACCGCGAGGGAAGGGACGTGTTCTTGGCAGATAGCGGCTACGTGTTGCAGATGGCGCAAATGGACTTCAAGAATATAAAGTTCCACTTTACGAGCGAATTCTAAAGAAATAGATACCTAAATGTTATTGCAGAGGCGCAAAGTGTAAAAAAAACTTTGCGCCTCTGTGTCTTTTGTAGGGAGAAAGTACTACCTTTGTAGGGATGAAACACGTATATATCTTTCTCTTACTGACTTCTCTTTGGGGGCTGGTAACCGTATCTTGTTCAGCTCCGGCCGATAGGAATATCCTCGACTACGAACAATCTCTCATTCATGCCGATTCTTTGGTGCAATCCGGCAGTGCCGACAGTGCTTGTGCCGTTCGTCTGCTGTCCGACCTGCATCACAAATACACCCGGGTGAAAGAGCTTTCCGAAGGGAAGCGCATCCGCCTGATGCCTGCAACAGGATGGAAACGCCTTTTCTGGGGAACATTCGGTTGTTTCATGCTTGGGCTGAACGTGTGGTTCTCCATACGTGACATCCGGTTCTCGGATGAGCGTAAGCATCGCCGTTACCTCATAGATTTGAGCGAGAACGAACAGCGGCTGCACAATAACGAGCGTGAGCGTGCCGAACTGGAGGAGTGTCTGGGTGAAATGTCGCTCACTGATGAAGAGCGTGAAGAAGTGCAGTGCTCGCTGACAAATCTGATGGATCATGGCAGCCGTCTGTGTGAAGAAAATGAACAGCTCCGTACCCGTCTCAAAGAGTATGAAGACCGTTCTGTGCCTCGTGAGTTGGAATTGATGATGAAGGAGAGTGAGCGTGCCCGGCAGTTGGACGGTCAGGTACAGGCGCTCACCGCCGCCTTGATAGATGGCGATGAAGTGGTGGAGCAGCTGCGCAGCCATCCCAAGTTTCTCACGAACGCCCAATGGGAGTACTTGCAGCAGCTTACGGATAGAGTGTACAAGGATGCTTCGCACCGCTTGGCCTTGCGGTTTCCCCAGCTTACGCCTGCCGACAACCAACTCTGTCTCCTCATCCGGCTGGGATTCAGCAATGCACAGATAGCCGCCTTCACTGCCGTATCTTCCTCTTCCGTATCCCAGCAGAAGTTCCGTCTGAAGAAGCGGATGATACAGGCGGAGGAAGGACTGTTTGCCGAAGGGGAGACGTTGGAGATGATTGTTGGAAATATTCCAACAAAAAGCAGGTAATGCCATCGGTTTCTTGAACCGTTTTTATTTCACTCACCGAACGAACGGGAATGAGTCAGTGACTGAAAGGCATTCAGTCAGGGAGTCAATGCCTTTCAGTCACTGACTCATTGTACCCCCTTTCAGAAGGTGCTCTGAAGAGGGTGGGGAAAGTGGAGGACAAGAAAATTAGACGTGGTAAAAAATGTGGAATAACCTATGCCTGACTTTGCACTTTTTTTCTTATAGAAAAGTTGTTGTCCGGGTTGTTGCAGTTTTTATAAGGGGTCTGCAGGCTGGTCTCCGGCAATGAATGTACTTGGGGTAGTTCCGTAGTATTTTTTAAAAGCTGTGCTGAAATATTTGGCGTTAGGATAGCCGGTGAGGTAGGCTATTTCTCCGATACTGTATTTCTTTTCGTTCAGCAAAGTTGCGGCTTTTTTCATCTTGATGTCCCGGATAAACTCTTGCGGATTCTGTCCGGTCAGCGATTTTATCTTTTTGAAGAATACGGAACGGCTCATCGCCATTTCCATGGCAAGTGTATCTATGGAAAAGTTTTCGTTCATCATTTTCTCTTCGATATATTCTACCAATTTCGACATGAATTTCCTGTCCAGTTCGTTGATAACTGAAGTCTCATCACTGAAAGCCGACTTGTCAATGTACTTTTTGCGATAAAGCCGGCGGTTGTTGATAATGGCTGCTATTTTGGTTTTCAGGACGGAGAGGTCAAACGGTTTGGTGATATAGTCGTCGGCTCCTGCATTGAGTCCTTTTATAATATCTTCGCGTTCGGCAAGTGAGGTGAGCAGGATGATCGGAATATGGCATGTTTCGATATTGGACTTCAGTCGGCTGCACAACTCGATGCCTGAAAGAACGGGCATCATTACATCCGAGATTATGAAGTCCGGGTTTTCCTTGTGAATGATATCTAAAGCAGCTTGACCGTCAGCGCTCTCTATGATACGGTAATCGCGGTTGAGACAATGCGCCAGATACCCACGTAGTTCCTCATTGTCTTCTACCACAAGCAGTTTCAGTTTGTTGGTTTCCTCCGCGGTCTGTTCGGTATGGGGTTTGGGATGCTGTTCAAACTCTTTTTTGATGATTTCCGTTTCTGCGTAATCGTTTTTCTGTACTGGCAGTTCTATACGGAAAGTAGTACCTGCTCCTACATTACTGGAGAAATTGATACTTCCTTTATGAAGTAATGTCATCTTCTTGGTCAGCAACAGTCCTATGCCGCTGCCCGTCTCTTTGGAGTTGGTGGCATTTTCGGCCCGGTAGAAGCGGTTGAACAGTTTCTTTTGAGCCTGTGGGGAGATTCCTATTCCGTCATCGGTAATTTCGATGGCCAGCCTGCCGGAAGCTACCGAACTTTTAATCCACACATTTCCATGCTGGCAAGTGTATTTTATGGAATTGGATAAAAGATTATCTATTATGATAGATAATTTACGCCGGTCTATATATACTTTGTTGCTTTCTTCGGGCGTAAGCTGTAGGTGCAGGCTTATCTGCTTTTCGCGGGCGAGTGGTTCGAAATTGCTGACGGCATTGCCGACAAAGGAGTTTATTTCGGTCTCTTCCACTTGAAGGCTCATGGCTTCTCTTTCTATCTTCTGGAAGTCGAGAAGTTGTGTTACCATGTTCAGCAGCTTTTCTGTGTTACGTTGTGCCAATGCCAGTGCCGAATGTCCGTTTTCTGTCAGGGGCTCTTCTTCGATTTCATTCAAAGGAGCCTTGATGAGGGTGAGTGGGGTGCGGATATCGTGTGCTATGTTGATGAAGAAACGTATTTTCTGGTCCGAGTCTCTGGCTTCCAGCCTGTCCTTATATGCCCTGACAAGATAGTACATGATAAGGATGGCGGCTATGACGTATGCTGTCCATGCTATTCGTGTGTTCCACCAGGGAGACCGGATAGTCATGTGGATGGCTCTTTCTTGAAAGTTCTTGTCGTCACTGCCGTTGAACACTTTCACGCGAAAAGTATATTTGCCGGGAGGGATGTTGGTGTATACGGCATGATGATGGTCGGTGGGCAGGCTCCATTCCTTGTCAAATCCTTCCAGATACCAGCTATACATATTTTTGGCAGCATTCAGGTAACCCAGGTTCAGAAAGCGAAAAGAGAAGGAATGTTGGTTGTGGTCAAGGGTGATATGGCTGCTGCGGTCGATAGTGGTATGAAGCGGAGTTTCTACATCCGAAGGGTGTGCAGGCCTGTTGAATAAGGCAAACTCCTCGAAGCGCAAATTGTAGTTCTCTCCTGTCTTACGGTTGAATTCATCGGGTATCAGTTCGAAAGCACCTTCGGGCGTTCCCCACGCGATATTTCCATTGTGGAGTAGGGCGTAAGAGCGTAGGTTGAAGGTGTTGCTGGGCAGTCCGTCAGGCTCATAGAATACATCTATGCAGTTGTGTTTGGGCAACAGACAATTCAGCCCGTTCTCAGTACCTATCCATAGGCGTCCCTGAGTATCGTGCTGTATTCCACAGACGCTGTTTGAAGAGAGACCGTTGGCTTGTGTATATTGTTTCCATTTACAGGCGTTTAAGTCATAACAAAGCACACCCTGCCCTTCGGTACCGAACCACAATTGGGTGGGGGTGCTGGGCAATACGCATATGCTTAATGTGTTGGCCTTGGTGATAATGCCTTTTTCCGGTGGAGTGGGTTGGCTGATCTTTTCGTTGGTCTTATTCAGAAACAGTACACCTTTGGATGTCGCCAACAACAAGGTGTCTTTTCCATAAGGACGTATCTGGTTGATGTCTTTGACAGGATATTGTTTGATGGATTGGTCTGAAGGTTTATATCTGGTGAGGTTGTTGATAATTCCGCCTAACCATATGTCTCCGTCATTGTCTTGGGAAATGGCATAGACGTATTTGGGCATGGCTGGTCCGCTGGGCAAAGTTTGCAAGGGATGAATCTGGTCGTTCGTGTCTATGCGGACTACACCGCATGCGTATCCGCCCGCCCACACATTGTTTTCGCTGTCTTGAAACAATGATAGCACAATGGCATTTCCGTTTGAACTGTCCTGTAAGAAATGTTTCCAGATATTGGTGTTGCGGTCGTAGCGGCTGATGCCGGAATTGGTTCCCAGCCATAAACGGTTTTGTCTGTCTTCCAATATACAGTTAACGTGGTTATTGATGAGAGATTGCGGTTTGTTTTCGGCATGGGTATAAAAAGTATTTATCATACGGCTTTTGTTGTGAACGAATACACCACTTGTATAAGTACAAATCCAGACGGAATTTCCGTTGTCAAGAATATGGTAGATGTTGTTTACTTTTATATGATTGTATCCGGCTGCGTTTTGGGAATATTCGGTTTTAAACTTTCCGTTAAAACGGTTGTATTCCCGTATTCCGCTTCCGTCTATTCCCGCCCATATGCGGTCGGTACCTATACAGGTAATGCTTCGTGTGGGTAGTGAACGGCCGGGAGTGTTGCCGACGGTTTTTAGTTTGCGCTGGTTCTTGTCGTATATGTATATTCCGTTATCAAAAGTACCTATCCAAAGATAGTTGGTGAGTGTATCGTGGTATAATGATTGTATGCGTTTGGTATTGAGTACTGCCAAATTCTTGTCTTTTTGGGGCAGATAGCTTTCGTCCTCCTGCCCGAGCAGATGAAAAACTCCTTTGGAACTTCCAAACCAGCCATACTGGTTGTTTTGGAAAAGAATACAGTACACTGATACATTCTGCTTCACGGGGCGGACAATGGAGTCGCTTTTCATAAGCCGGTACAGATGCGCATTGGTGCCTATCCAAAAGTGTCCTGAGGGATCAGCCGTAACGGTGTTAATGGTCTCTCTTCGTGGAATGCCCGAAGTGTTCTGCTTGGAGAAGCGGTCTTTATCGTAAGAATATTTATATATATTGTGTTCACTGAAAGCATAAATTTCGTTCTGCCCATTGATGAATATGCCTTTGGGATGTTCCTCCGGGATGTCCGGACTGTCGGCGAGTTTATAGTTTGTAAAGCTCTCGCCATTGTAGCGATCTATCCCCATACGGGTGGCGAACCAAATATAGCCGTCACCGTCTTTTATAGATGCCAGCACTCTCCGGTTGCTGAGTCCGGCAGTGGTGGACAGTTCTTTGAAGGGCAAGGCATATACGGATAGGACGGTGCAGAACTGCCATAGCAGAAGCAGGATGATGGTTTGTTTCATGGTTTCAAATCTGATTTTTGTTGGAATTCCCCGGAAGGCAAAGATAATGAAAAGAAATACTTCTACCGCTGTGCCTCAACTGATAAATCAGAAAACAAACCTCTTCCGCCGATTTTGAAACCTTTCAGACCACATCTTTCGCTATCTTTGTCCAACGGAAAGACTTGGTTAAAAACCTTGAATAAGAAAATGCCGTACGCGATGAAACTGTTGCGGGGGGTAAGATGCAGGATAGAAATAATTTATAAAATGAAATACGGATTATGAAAAATTTTACTTTGTATTCGTTGGCTTTGGCGGCGGTAGCAGGTGGCGCATCTTCGGAAAAGGTAATGGCAGCCTCTGAAATAAATGCGGATGGTGAGCAAACTCAATTAAGAAAAAATGTGTTGATGATTGCGGTAGATGATTTGAAGCCTTTACTGGGCTGTTATGGCGACTCGCTGGCAAAGACGCCCAATATCGATCGGTTAGCTGAACGTGGCGTTGTGTTCACCTCGGCATATTGTCAGCAGGCGGTTTCGGCAGCTACACGTGCCAGCTTGCTTACTGGTTGGTGCCCCGACCGTACGCGTGTGTGGGATTTGAAAACATTGATTCGTTCACAGAATCCGGATGTTGTCACATTGCCGCAGCTTTTCAAGGAAGGCGGATATACAGTGGCCGGTATTGGGAAGATATATGATCCGCGTTCGGTGGACAAGCAGGCAGATGCTCTTTCGTGGTCACAGCCTTTTATGAATTATGAGGAATATTTGAATGAGAAATATGAAAAACCCGTTATGTCTCATTATCAGGATAAAGAGACGCGGCAGCTCTACTATAAATACCGCAAGAAAGCCGAGGAACAAGGTTTGCAAAAGAAGAACCTGATTGAGAAATACATTCAAGAATATGTGAAACCGACGGTGGAGTGTGCACCCGTTCCTGATAATGCCTATACAGATGGTGCGGTAGCGGATGGTGCGGTGAAATTCCTCGCTAAATATAAGTCTGATAAGCCTTTCTTTCTTGCAGTAGGATTTAAGAAACCGCATTTGCCATTTTGTGCCCCCGAGAAGTATTGGAAACTCTATCAACGTGAAAATATGCCGTTGGCGGCTTATCGGAAACGGGCCCTTAATAGCCCGGCATTTGCTTACCACAATTGCGGTGAGTTGCAGTCGTATAGCGATATTCCTCCCCTGATTTCTTTTTCGGATATAGACAATGTTAAAATTCCTGATGAGAAAGCTCGTGAACTGATACATGGCTATTATGCTTGTATCTCTTATATGGATGCACAAGTAGGAAAGGTGTTGGATGCCTTGAAAGATAGCGGAGAACTGGAAAATACGATTATCGTGCTTTGGGGTGATCATGGATGGCACTTGGGTGATCATGGCCTGTGGAATAAGCATACCAACTTTGAACATGCCACCCATGTTCCGATGCTGATTATTGACCCCTCTGCCCGGGGAAAGAGAAGAGTTACGGCCCCCGTTGAATTTTTATCTATATATCCTACGGTATGCGATTTGGCAGGTATGCCTAAACCTGCTAACCTGGACGGAGAGAGCCTTGCGCGGATTGTGAAAGGTGAAAAAAATGCGAAAGTCATTAAACCCTATGCCGCCAGTCAGTATCCAAGAGTAGGGAAAATGGGGTATTCGCTTCGTGACAGCCGTTATCGTTATACCGTTTGGGTGGATTGGCGTAATCGTAAACTGGATGTTGAAAAAATATTGGGCGAAGAACTTTACGACTATGAAAAGGATCCTAATGAAACTGTGAATGTTGCTGGCGATCCTCAATATGCAGCTGCTTTGAAACAGATGAAAGAATATTGGGGCGAGTATAAGAAAGTGAGAATCGATGGGATGTGAAGGACAGCTTCGTGGATCCCTATAAAAAAACGTGTCAACATACAGACTGAGAAAGCAGATCCACAATATATAATAGACGGACAATGGGTAGCGGTAGGCTTGAAAAATGATTATGCAATAGGAAGGGATACTACTTTGCTACCCTTAGGAGAGCCGGCTTATCGTTTTGAACTGCGTAGTGGCGACAATACGATCGAAGGGCTGTTTCCCGGACAAAAGGTGGCGCGTGCAGAGCTATCTTATTGTTATGCCGTAGCATCCGATTACAAAAATGAGACTTCATTTGAGCAGGCACGTCGGCGCAAAACGGTACATTATTCCGGTAAAGGCGCTTGCAGCCAGGGGGCGCATATGGAGTATGTTTTCCGTATACTTGTGCCCGGTAGTATGGA
>OLWW01001064.1_pt1 | contig 12965 bp, 5 predicted proteins | sample 1673991 | NCBI WGS metagenome assembly OLWW01 (sample SAMEA103958136, study PRJEB25191) | human gut metagenome
GAACGTGCCAATTCCCTTTCAAGTCTTTGCCACGCATGAATCCGGTTTGCGAGTCGTAGTAATTGATGTATGATTTAGAGAGTGCCTTGTATTTTTCGTAAGTGGCCGTATCGCCAATTTCTTCTGCCAATCGAGCGATGCACCAATCGTTATAGGCGTATTCCAAACCTTTGGCTACCGACTCGTTTTCTTTTTCGTAGGGAACATAACCTATTTTATTTTTGTAGTATTTAGAAATGGGAACCAACCCGTTGACCATTCTGCTCGATGCGATAATACCGGTCGTATCATATACCGAGCTGCGGATACAGGCTTCGAGCAATTCTTTTCCATCGATTTTGTCGAATCCCTTCATATATGCGTCGACGATTACGGGGATAGCATGATAACCAATCATCGTAGCCGTGTAATTCCCTGCTAATTCCCACATGGGCAGAATACCCCCTTCGTGGTATTTTTGCATAAGAGACATCACCAATTTTTCATTTAAATCGGGTTTGATGATGGTCAATAGCGGATGCAATGCACGAAAAGTATCCCATAGGGAATAAACCGTGTATATTTCTTTGCCGGATTTGGTTTGATGTATCATTTGGTCGAGCCCACGATAGCGTCCGTCCGCATCGGAAAAAAGGCTGGGGTGTATAGCCGTGTGGTATAGTGCTGTGTAGAATATCTGTTTTTGGGTTTCGTTATTGCCTTCGACTTGAATGGTTTCCAAGTAGTCGTTCCACTTATTTTGTGTAGCGGTCATTATACTGTCGAAGTCCCAAGATGGAATTTCGGTTTCGACATTCCGCTGTGCTCCTTTTATATCTACGGCCGATATACCTACTTTTACAAGCACTTCTTCGTTTTGTGCCGTCGGGAATTGGAGCAGTGCTTTTTTCTGTTCCAATTTACAGGATTTTCCATCGCGCACGATATCGATGACCGTGTCGACGATATGGCAAGTGAATGGTTTGGAAAATTTCATGTAAAAGCCTATACATTGATTTTCCGCCCAGCCTTTGGTCTTTTTCCACCCGACTATTTCGGTATCGCTGAGCGAGGCGAGCTTCATATCGATGTTTTCTTGTCCTTGTAGACTGTAATCCAAATCGACGATAAATCCTGCCTCTTTACTTTCGGGGAAACGATAACGGTGCAGGGCCGCCCGAGGTGTCGCCGTTAGTTCGGCTGTCACGTTGTAACGATCGAGTTCTACCGAATAGTATCCCGGTTTTGCCACTTCTTTGTAGTGCGAGAACGGTGAGGCATAGGCGGTTTGTTGGCAACCGTCTCCCAAGTAACGATAGTTTTGTTTTCCTACGGTGGGCATTAACAGAACGTCTCCGTAGTCTCCACAGCCCGTACCGCTCAGATGGGTATGAGAGAATCCGTTTATCGTGCTGTCGGAATAGTGATATCCCGAGCAGGCATCCCACCCGTATATACGGGTATCGGGACTGGGCTGTATCATTCCGTGGGGGGCCACGGGGCCGGGGAATGTGTGTCCGTGACCTCCCGTACCCACGAACGGGTTTACATAGTCGATGTATTGTAACTGCGTTTCTGTGAGGTTAGAACAGCTTGAAAAAAGCAGTAATCCCAAACCTATCCATAGCGTTGTTCGTTTCATGTCCTTTGTTTATATGTGATGATCTTTTTGTTCTATCTTTTTGCTTTTATCGTATTATTTTACAGGTCGATAAATTCTCGTTTGTATGCATAACTTGCACGATTAATATTTGTGGAATATTCGAGCCGAATGTTGTTTCAAAGATACATTTATTCACGTTAAAATGGTTTATTGTTTTTCCGTTTAAGTCGAATAAAATTATATTTTGTATCATATCGTCCGATTGTACGATCAGCCGATTATTGTTTGTATATATGGTTAGACCGTCTTTTTTCATGTTATTTATGGCGGTGGGTTTCCCCGGTTTTTCTACATAAGGAGTCCCAACGGGAAGTATTTCGTAAAGATTGGGAATATTCTCTTTGTTCCACTCTATTTTCACGGCTGTTACCGTATCTATTTCGTGGGTGTCTATGACTGTGCACAACGGTTCCAAAGACCCTTTTTCGATCCATTCGGAGCCATTGTTGACATATATTGACGGGAGTTTGCGAGTGGAATCGAAGATGGTATTGTGGAAAATTTCAATCGACTCTATCGTTATATTTTCGATAAAACGGTGCTCGATATATCCTGCTTCGCCAGCTTGGTAGTTGGTCGAAAGGTCTTTGTCGGCGAGGGTGGCTATTTGCACTCCGCTTTGGTCGGTCGTTTGGGTGTATTTTTCAGACATATCCGCTTTAAATTCGGCTACTTGTAACCAATAGCTACCTACGGTATTACGAATGATAAAGCGAACATATCGTGCCATGAGTCCGTTGGCATTGCAAGTAAACGAACGGGTAGAGTCGAGATAGCCGTTTGTAAATTCGGTTACCGTTTGCCATTGGTCGTTATCGGCGGAGACTTCTATCGCTGCGGTTCCTGAGAGCTGGTCGGTCTCTGTAAATGTGATGCTTATCTCGTAAATGGGCTGAGCCGAAGGGTAGGTGAGAAGAATATAATCGCCTGCGGCTTGTGCTTCGCTGCTCCAAAAGAATGTCGAGGAATTTCCATCGACGACGTTGTTTATGGAGTAAGATTGATATTGTGACATATTGGTGGATGCCTCGGCTTTGACTTCTACGGAGGTGAGGATACGGGAAACCGATAGTTGGTTAAAATCTACGGCGACTTCTTCTTCCGAAATATTCTTAATTCGGATATATGCGGTTTTTTGTTCTCTGATGGGTAATTGTATCGGAGTCCACTGTTTTCCATTTTCCGAAATCTCTACTCGAAGCGTTTTGTCGGCCGTGATTTCTTCCACATTTATTTTTTCGATGTTTCCGAAATAAATACCTACGTATTCGTCTTTATCGAGATCGAGTCCGTTCAATCCGGTTAATCGGACCGTTTCGTTCTGAGCCGTCAATTCTACACCTTGCAAATTCTCGATGTTGGTAATTATTTGCAAACTGTCTTTTGCCGGCCATAATCCGGGGATACTGTTTCCTATTTTTTCTACCAAAAAGTCTGTGAACGGGCGCAAATGGCTATCTCCCGGATTCACTTCATAGAATTTTTCGGTGGTCGAAGTTCCATATCCTTCGAGAGCGCTTACGAGATAGGTAGAGTCGGAACTCATACCGGTGTATAGTTTTTTCAATCGTAGGTATTTTTCCCAACCTTCGGAGCGGGACATGGAGTTTCCATATTCGAGCATATCCAATGCGTCGAGCGCTATCGTACTTATGTTTTTCAACTTGGCGTTCCAACAGCGAATGTCCTCATACATCAATCGGTAATCTCTGTGCGGACTATCTTTTAGGGTTTCGATGTACGTGCAAGCCTGTTTAAGATTTTCCAGTTCGTTTCGCAGCTTGTCGGATTCCGGCGGGAAACTTTCGCCGCCGAATTTCTCCATGAAATTGTCATAGAGCGTTATCATTTCTTCGTCCTCGACCAACGTGTTCGAGAAGCGGGCGAAGCATTTGATCGCTTCGGCAGTCTGCGTATCGCCGGGATCGGCTATTCGGTGAAATACTTCTTCCCAGTTTTTATGAACGTCGAAAGCGTTGGGATTCCAACTGTAATCGGCCGCTCCGAACAAGGCGATTTTCGAAGCCTGTGCTTGGTTCATCGGGTTCAGAATAAGCCCGTTGAGCGTATTGATTGCACCGGGTTTTTCAATTGTCCAGTGAGTTGTTAACTCCCGCATGTAGATGCGGTCGTCATGATCGTCGTTTACCGGATTGTTCCACCACATGACAGGATTTCTTCCCACGCGTCCGGCCATATCGTCGATGGCCGAGGGGCGGATATTGGAGAAGCAGTCGTATCCGGTAAAGGCGATGACTACTTCGCTATCGACTTTTTTCAGGTTGTTTAGAGTGTAGGATGCTCCGTAGTTGAGAGCGTAAGCCGTGGGGACGAAAAAAAGAGGTGCTACTTGGTCGTCGGTGTTGTCGGTAGTGTATCGTTCGCGTATTTTTACTTGCACTTCGTTGGCTAAATGAGCTTGCATGTCCCCACTGGGAGTGTAGGTCATGTCGTCGATGAAAACACCGAATCCTCGTACACCGAGGCTATAAAGGTGATCGAATTTTTTCATGAGGGCGTCGATTCCGGGAGCCATAGCCGATTCGTTCGAAAAACTGATTCCTTGTTGTAATCCGGGGTGTGCTGCCCAGATGAAATCGACGTTGCATGCTTTTGCTGCTTGCACCATTGTTTTCAAATCATCTTGGGTAATCATACCGAAAAACCGTTGCTGTTCGGTGAGCGAGGTAGGATAATCGTCCCTCCAATTACCGAGGTGGTAGGGATCCGATTTCGGTCCATACACGAATACGTTCATTTTGAATCGTTTACAAAATTCAAAAAGACTGATACGGTTTTCCACCGAGTAGGGGTGTCCGTAGAATCCTTCCACGATTCCCCGATATTGAGTGTGTGAATAATCTTCGAAAGTAATTTGACGGATCGAGTTGCCGTCGGTTTGCTCCAAAATTTGTTCGAGTGTGGCAAAGGCATAAAATTCGGAACCTTTATCATTACCCAGAATGACGATGTCGCCGTGAGGGTGCATGTCGTTTATTTGCAGGAGATAGGGGTCGAATTTATTATCTCCCGTTTCAAAAACGGCAAGGGGCAAATTGTTTTCTACGGCATAGCGGTTTGCTGCACCGTCCGAGCCGTTGATTCCTATGTAGAGGTTCGTATTCGTCTGCGACGGGTTTGTGGAGAATGCGATGGTATATCCTGCTTCTTCGAGTACTTCTTTCATGCGGTTGCGGGTCACTTCACCGATTCCACTTTCGCAAATGACATTTATTTGTTGTGTGAGTTCTACCGTTTCTCCGGCCTCGCTGATTTTTTGAGGGGTAGGGTATATCGTGTAGGTTTGAGCATGATTTTTACTCAGTATCGTACCGAATACTAACAAAGCAAGCAGGGTGAATATGTTTCTCATCGCTAAATGTGTTTAAGCAAAAAGCTTTTGTTTTTGATATAAAAAAGATACAGACTATATTTTGTGTTTCATGGTTTTTCCGAGTTGCGATATAGACCGGTAGGGTGTATTAAATCCCGACGAAATCGGGGCGAACCGTGGTATTTTTTGAAAACACCCCGCACTCACACGAGGCAGGCGGGTACGGGGTGTGGCCATGAAAACCTAATTATTTTTTGAAGCGAATGATTGTTGTGTTTTCGCCCATCGAAACCTTAGCCAGATAAATGCCGGCAGGAAGATTTTCAAGATTAGTTGTTATTTCGGTCGCTTCGGCAACCGCCGTTCCCAATAAATTATAGATAACAGCCGTTGCGCCTTGCGGCATATAGAGCACCTTGTTGTTGTAGTAAGCAGTAGCCTCGGCCGTTACGTCTTCAACGCCCGTAGCGAGTTCGAAAGTCGCATTTACCGTTAAATTTTGGTCGGTAACTTTAATCGGGTCGTTTATGTTTTCGAGAGGGATATCGTTTACTGAAACCGAAGCAAATTTATATTTTTCACCGAGGTTAACAGCATAGAGGTTACTGTATGTTTTTACCGGGGCGGGAGATTCACCGATAGCAACATCGAAACGACGAAGTTCATAAGCAGCTTCTTCCTCGACCGGGGTGTTATAAGTCACTTCTACCGTAGAGCGCCCATTGGTTTTTTGCAAAGCATCTGCCATTGGGAAGTTACCACTGGTAACGGTTCCATTTTTACGATAATAAGCGTCGATGTCACCAGCGAGATTTTCAACCGTCGTGGCATCGGCGGACTCGGGTAGGTAGTGGGCGACCAGTCCTTCGACATCGGCTTTGGGCCCGAACATCGAGGCTTCGATTTCCTCGGGGGTGAGGGTTTTGTTCCATAATTGTACTTCCTCTACTTTACAAGGCATTTGGTTGTATTTGGAATCCCCGATGGCGAAGTCGCAGGCATCGTAAAGCAACGCCAAACCTCCGTCTTCTACTTCTTGCGAGATAGCCTCTTTCCCGTTTTTATATACTTTGAACGTTCTTCCGTCATTGCTGGTTACCAGCGAAATAAATGCAAATTCACCCGGATAGAGTGCCGTGTTCTCAGATACGGCCGGGGCATTTACTCCGGGGCATGCGGTCGTGCTACCGTCCCATTTGCGATACCAAACGGCGAGTTTACCGTCTTTTACTCCCACGCCATAAGAACCTTCGACAGCCCAAGTGATACTGTTTTGAACATGTCCCATGAGGACTCCGTTGTAGCCCATAGGAGAAATCCAAGCCGAGAAAGTATAATTACGAGACCGTTGGTCGTTCGATACTTGATTTTGAGTTGTATTGTGTTCTCCTAATACCGTGTCATTGAAACGTAGTTGGCAATCTTCTCCGTTGCCATAACCGGGAGCCGACATCAGCATGGCATCGCCTTCGGTGGGTAGAGCTTTGAAGGTGGCTGCAAAATTAGCCGATGCGTTCACTGTATAGGTTTCGCTTGGAAATACTTCGTCGTTGTTGGTTACCGATACCAATTCATAGCCGGTCGAAGGGGTAGCCGTAACCGTCAAAATGGTTCCTTCGGATATTTCATCACCCGATGTAATGGGATTTACACCATTTTTTACGGTCAAAGTTCCGTTTTCGGGTGTGGAAAAGTTTATGGCGTATTTTTGTATTTGAGATTGTACTGTGACTTTTACATCGTAGTATGTCCCTTCGGAATATGTTCCGTTGTAGGTGGGATTGCTGGTGTCGTTAGCCCCGAAAAACATCATGCGGAGCAGGTAAGTGGTTCCCTCTTCGGCGCTTTCCGGGATTGTAATACTGGGTAAAGTTCCTGTGTTGACTTTCGACGTATTGTCTTCCACGTATACTGTTACACCGTTCGTTGCGTCTTCAAATCCTCCTTGTCCAGAGTTTCCGCAATATATCAAACGGGTCATTTCTTTGGTTTCATTGGCATCGGAGAAGGTAGCGAATGCTCCCCACCAAGTGTTTATTTTTATCGTAAATTCTACTTTGGCCCCCGGAGCGACCAAAAGTTCTTGTGCTATTTTTCCGTTTGGCGTTTTGGGTATTGAGATGTTTTCGAGGTCTTCCAATGCCCCAGATGTACTGAACGAAACGATGTTTCCTACATTTCCATCTTTCGGGAACGTAGGCTCCTCATACCCGTCGAGAGGCTTTTGAGCGTTTGCTATGGTACTCCCTAACAAGAGAGCCGCTAATGTAAAAAGATAATTTTTTTTCATAAGATGATACTAAATAATATTCTGATTGATTTAATAACCCTCCGCACAAGGCCTTGTGCGGAGGGTTTGAATGGCCTTATATTATTCGGCTACCACTTTGAAAGATTTCACGCGTTTGCCGTCTTTCGACACGACTACATAGTACATGCCTTTGGCAGCATTTACCGTGAGCGTGCAGATTTCGCCGGCCATAGCTTGGTGCTTTTTGGTAGTTACCTGACGACCTTGTGCGTCGAAGATGTCGATAACGTAGTTACCGTCGGCTGCGAATTGCAGGTTGACATTTTCGATGAAGGGGTTGGGGTATACCGTGAGGTTATCTACCAAGTTGCCATCGATACCCGAAGAGGGGAGAACTACGATATACTCTTCTTTCGTCTTCGTATCCGAGCCCCAGCCGTTGGCAAGCGTCAAAGTGACGTTGTATTTACCGTCTTTGTTGAATGTAACCGATGCGTTGTCACCGGTGTTTTGAACTTCGGCATCGGCAACGGCGAATGTCGATGTCGTAGTGATGGGCAATGTACCCGACATGGCCGGGTTACCTTGAATAGCGATATTGGCCGGTAATATGTGTTCTTCGTTTGCAGAGGTGTTTTCACCGCCTGCACCTTTCACTTCGATATAGGCAGCCTTGTTGTCGGTAACCAAAGTACCTTTGTTTTCAAACACTTTTTCGCCTTCGTTGTAGTTGTCCGATTCGAACGTCCAGTAACCTTTCAGGTCAGAGGGGATTTCTTTACCGTCGTAACCTTTCATGGCTTCTATTACTTCGGTATCGCTCAATGCCTTGTGCCAAACTTGTACATCGTCGATGACACCGGAAAATCCGGCATAGTAAACGCGAGAACCACCGATGTAGATGTTTGCAGCTTTAACGTTTCCAGTTCCACCGTTATTATCGTTGTAATTGTATTTTGAAGCATTACCTTCTCCTACTTTCTTACCATTGAAATAGATTCTTTGTTTGCTGCCGTCGAATGAAATGAGGACGTGTGCCCATTGACCTTCGGATAAACTATAAGATTCGGTTCCGGTACGGTTACCGTCTGTACAACAAGCCAAGTTGGGAATTTCGTGTTTGTTGTTGTTTCCGTTGAAATAGTATTGCGATTCATTTCCCCACATAGTATAAGAAATGATATTGTTATCCAAAATGCGTTGTCCTCCGTTGTTGAATGTCTCAGGCCATACGTCTACCCAAAGGGCTCCCCAGTTATTATCGGGCCAGTGGATATCCATATTGCGTTGCTCGATCAATCCCATACCGAATTTAGCGAACGTGAATTTTTCGGGTTTTATCCAAAGACAGATTGAATATTGATTTTGATTCATCGGCAAGAAATCCGATGGAATACGGAACATATAGGGGTCGTCTACCTGCAAACCACGAGAAACCGTACCTTCGTTCTTTTTGCCGGTGTAGCTGAGTGTTACTTCGGCAGTACCGTCTTCGAGGGTTACGTTGGTGTCGGATGCTGTGAAATCGGTAATCGAAGGAATTGCACCTGTGCTTTCGGGAGAAATTTGTACATAGCCGCGATAAGAGAGTACACTCAAATCTCCTTTGGTGAGTTTTACATCGTAATAACCTTCCTCTGACAGTGAAGTGGTTATCGAACGACCGCCATCTTGGGTGAATACGGCATTACCGCCGGTGGTTGCGTTAAAGATTTCCCAAGAGAAAGGTTCTTCTTGGTTGGGGTCGATCAACGAGAGGGTAAATTCCTCGCCGGCTTTGATTACCGCTTTGTTACATTCGATACCGTCGACGAGTGTGAGGTCGGTAGTCAGATAACTGGTCCATGTCGTTTCGCTCTTCGTTTTTCCGTCGGGAGCTACGGCACAAACACCGATTCGGTAATCCGAGATTTCATTGTTGGCCGATACTGGAGCGCCTACTACGTAGTGTGCCCAAGAAGAAGTCGTTCCGCAAAGAACGGGCTCTCCGTCTTTTGCTTGTACGTAAACTTCGAAGTACCAAGTATCTACATCTTCGTTATAAACGGGTATGGAGGGATCGGAATCGTTTTTGGAGGATTCGCAATCCCAGCTAAATTTGAAATCAATCGAGTTATAAGTACGTTTTTTCAAGATTTTGCTTTCTTCGGTAGTAATAACCGGTTTGATCGGTGCAAAAGTCTTTGCCGGAACAATAGCCATTTCGCCGATGAATACATCGTAGTTTGTCGGGGTATTTTCGAATTTGAGACCGATGAGGGCTACATTTCCGTTCATACCGATTTCAGAGGCTTTCTTGGAGAAGGTCGTCCATTGTCCTTCTTTGGCTCCGGTAATGTCGCAAGAGTGCAATGTAGATTCCGATCCTACGAACGACCAGAAGAGTTTCATGTGCGTATCTTCGCCGCTATTTAATTTGAAAGTCATCGATACGTCGTCGGTTTCAGAAACGTCAAATTTGGTCTTGAAGAGACGAACGTTAGATACTTTCGTAGCTCCGCTCATGTGTAGGGCCGAACCGGCATACCAAGCATCTTCGTAAGTGAATCCGCATTCGATACCGTCTTCGGGTACGTTATTGCTGTCGTCTGTAATCCACCAGCGCCATGTGGGCAGGTAGTCCTGTACACCTACGTTGAACCATTTGTTCCCGAAGGTTACTTTTCCTTCGTTACGGAAGGTTTTTCCATTACCGAGTCCGAAACGGGTTACGAAAGGCAACTCTTGCAGTACGCTTCGGGCGGGCAGGTATTCTGCTATACCGTGAAAGTTGTTCATAGCCGCTTCGCTGGAACTGGAAATTCCGTCTTTAATAGCCGGGCGTTTTGCCGGGTTTCGGTTACCGCCGGAGAATACTTGCTCTTGCTTTTCGAGGTAACAGGCTTGTACAGCTTCGTCACCCGAACCGAATTCGGAAGAGTTCTGGTAAATCATATTGGTGGTGTGGTTTCCCCAAAATGCGATAGACATTTTGGTGTTTTTCAACGTAGACCACGGACCTCTTGCCAACCAGTTTCCTTGAATGTCGTAACCGGCATAAAGGGTGTAGGGATTGGCTCCGATTTGTTCGGCGTAGCTAGCCGAACTGCTTGCAGAATATCCCCAATCGTAGTTGAGCATATACATGTCGACTACTTGTTTGTTGTTTTTCCACAACCAATCTTGTTTGCTACTACCGAAAGAGGAACCTAAATCCATAGATCCTCCGTTAGAACCTACTCCATACCAATATACGTGGAATTGCCAACCGATCGATTCTGCATATTCCCGACATTGGGAGAAGAAGTCTTGCAAAGCAGAGGCTTGGGGAACCGGACCTTCGGGGTTGATACCGACACCATCGAGACCATAATAGCGAAGGAATTTTACGAATTTTTCTACGTATTTGAATTTTCCTCCTTCTTTTTTCACCAGCATATTTACATTAGCTGTTGGGCTGGTGTTATCGCCTCCCCAAGAGTCGAAGAAGATGAGACCGCCGCTATTGGCTACACCGTTACGGTGAGTAACGTCGCTGTATGCACCCGGTACACGTACCCACGGGAGAGACCAGCCGCCTTGCGAATCCACGTAGGACCACATACTGAAATTATCGCCGTCGAATACATATCGCGGTAGCGATTGCCAGTAAGTGTCGGATATACCCATCGGCGTCCACATACTGAATTTGCGGTCTTGCGTCATGGTGGGATCTACCTGTGTTGCCGTGTTCACGAAACGTTTTTTCATGGGGACACGGGCGATGTAGAAGTTCTCGTCTTCGGAAAGGGGGACTCCCGGTTCCCAAGATTCAAAATAGTCATAAAAATCGAGATAGACTGTTTTTTTATCACCTCCGGCGATAGAAATTTCTTTGGAGCGTGGGTAGGAATGTTTTGTGCATAGTTTCCCACAACTACCGAACAAGCCAATACCGATAATACTAATTTCGGTGTTTTCATGTTTTTTGTTTTTAAGTTAATAATAGGATCTCAAAAAAGTTGTTTTTTATTTTAGGGGAGAGAGTGTACGTTTCTATACGCTCTCTCCGATTAAATTTTTAGTTAGAAACTTCGGTTTCCCAACGACGATTGTCGCCCAATCCGGCAGGGTCTTCTACGTCCCACCAAAGGGTAGTACGCATCAGGTTACTTCCTCCGAGGGCTTGGATCCCCGACGTATTGACATCTTGGGCGGCTGCCGCATCGGTCATGTTCCACGGAATACGGCGAATCATACGACCTTTTCCCAACGAGCCGTCTCCGATATCGTTGACGGGGAATATGCGAGGATAACCGGTACGGCGCAAGTCGTTCCATGCTTCAAGTCCCATAGGGAACTGAGCGAGCCATTTTTGGGTGATGATTTTTTCGAGCTTTACTTTATTGTCGTCGCTGTTGTTGATTTTTACTCCTACGGTAACCAGACCTTTGGTGTTGTTGCGTGAGTTGTGCGGATCCACGTAGTCGATAGAAGTATCTGCCGATTCTTGATTCCAATAGGTTTGGAAGTCGGGTTCGGTTTGTGCGATGTCGTAATCGTCGAACATGGCAGCAACACCTCTCAGATAGTTTGTATTGACCGATCCGCCGATATTCCATCGAAGGGCTGCCTCGGCTTGCAGAAAGTAACGCTCGGAGAGTTTGAAAATGGCGAGCGGGAAATTTGCGAAAGCACTTGTGACACCTGAAAATTTGGTGTATTGGTTATTATCGTCCCGAGGTGTGAGTTGGATTCCCGTGCGGACTCCCACAATGTCTTGTTGTGCTTGCCACGTCGTTTCTCCGTTTTCGTCTCGTATGGCATCGCTATTTTTTTCAAAAATTTTATCCATGAAAGGTACTTTGAGTCGTTTCATGATGTTTTCGAGCGAAGCGTTTATACGTGTGTCGTTCCAAAGAATGGAGATAAATGCCAACGGGTGATTGGTTCCGTTATTAACCATCGTGTTGTACTCGATGCTTTTTTCGATAAGTCCGTCGTCGATAGCCGATTGCGCTTCGGTTTTAGCTCTATCGGGATTGACGTTGGACATACGCATGGCCATGCGCAGACGAATGGAATTGGAGAATTGTTCCCATGTTTTTACATCGCCGCAGATTTTGTCGTATTGAGCCAGAATCTGATTAATGGTATCTTGATGTTCTTCGGAAGTAGAGGTAAACTCTTTCAATATTTTCCCCGCATCTTTGAGATTGACGAACAGGGAGTCGTAAATTTGATCCATCGGTTCGTAGGTTACGGGAGGTTCCTGTACATCGTTTTTATAATCGGTCCACGGGAAAGGTCCGTACACATCGGAAAGTTCCAATGCAGAGAAACAATACATGATGTTGCACATGGCTCCGATTTCTCGCAGATTGAGGTCGGCAGCCGAGCGCATTACAGGTAAGGCTGCTTGTGCTACGTTGAAAAAACTGGCTTTGGGACCATCGCAGTATTGCGCAAAATACCGGTAGGTAGAGGGCAGGTTCCCGCTAAAATTTTGTGTTCCGGCCATGTATCCCGAATAATTGTCGATGTGAATGTTGAATTGTACTTGATAGACGTGTGCACCGTTCGATGCTCCGACATCGTGCATTTTTTGCTGTGCCGTCAGGAACATGCCGGCTGCCTGTTCATAGTTCTCGGCAATAGAGAGGTCGCCCGAACCGACTTCGATGTTGGAGTTCAGATCGTCGAGCAGAGGGTCGCCGCAACCGATTAAGGAGATTGCCGCGGCAAAAACGAATGCTGATAAATATACTGTTTTTTTCATG
>OLWW01001074.1_pt1 | contig 12907 bp, 10 predicted proteins | sample 1673991 | NCBI WGS metagenome assembly OLWW01 (sample SAMEA103958136, study PRJEB25191) | human gut metagenome
TTTCAACGGTTGAAACTCCCGGTCCCCTTCATTGAAACTCCCGGTATGTCGCTTAACAATCGGCTTCACTACTCTGCAACATTGCATCGCCCTATATGCCGACCATCAATGGCGTGACGGATAATTAAACAATAATCACTTCTGTGTCATTGGTGACGGACGTACCCGTACATTCGGGCGTCCCTTCAAAAACATTTGCCTCACCCGCATTAAGGCGGAACAGCATCTTGCCATGTCTGCCGAATACTACGATACTGCCTTGAAGCACCAGCACGCAGATGCGGTTGTTGAAGTTCTCCCAGTTGAGTGACTCGCCTTGACGAAGGCATACTTTAATAAAGTTACGTTTCATCATGGGGCGGCACTCATTGAATGTTTGACATCGGACATACTTACTCCTCCCACCATAGCTTAGGATATTGGGGCGTACCGCCGTTCCAACTGCCGAGGGATTTCCAGAACTTATAATTGCCGGTAGGCACACCGTCGGAGCCTGCTGTGTATGTACCGTCATTGCTTGGGTCGGCGTACCACACTGTGTTGTTTGTGGAAGTAGGCCAGTCAGAGGAACCGAATACTGTTTCCTCCGTAACATGGGCAATGGCATATTTTTCCCTGACATAGCATGAAGCCATAACAGAGCTACCGCTTGCAGAAGAAGAAGTAATGGCTCCGAGAACCTCTCCACCCTGCTTACCTTGTACCGTACCTATATTATAGCAACCCTTTATATCAAAATCAAAACCATCATCCTTTCCGTATATTCCACCTGCATTGCCTCCCTCTGTTTCTATGACGCCCTCATTGTAACATCCATATATACTGCATTTTCCAGAAGAATTCCTCCCGGCAATACCACCTGCATATTTGCCGAGAACGGATGCTGTGCTCTTACAAGAAATAATTTTTCCATTGCACTCACCTGCAATTCCACCCACTAGTCCTACTCCGCGGACGCTTCCCGAAAAAGAACAGTTAGCAATTACTCCTGTGGCGTTATTACCGCATATTCCTCCAGCGCAATCATATTCAGATGGTTTCGTATTCTCAACATCTCCACTAACATGAAGATTAGATACACTTGCATTGGGGCCGGACCGAGCATCGATTTGGGAGAATAATCCCACACTATTACCTGCAATACTTACTTTCAAACCGGTTATCTTATGATGTTGCCCATCAAAAACACCGGCAAAGTTCCCTGTCGGCGTCCAAGGCTTATCATTCAGATTAATATCAACATCCAGCTTGAAATAAGTATCTCGATAGTTTTTACTTGTTGTATTTTTTGCAAATTGCGCAAAGTCCGTTGCAGAACCAATGATGTAAGGGTTGGCCTGACTTCCGTCTCCACCGCTATATGTAGCGCCTGTATTGATGGCAGGATATGTTCCGTCCCAAGTGCTTACAGTCTTATGATTGATATCCGGCGCATCGAAGTCCGCAAAGTCCAGCGTATAGGTATATGTCGAGCTGGTAGCAGCAAAGTCCATAAGCACATTTGTCCGCACATTCTTCTTGGTAGGTACGTTGTTGACGGTTATCGTCTTGAATGGAGTGCCCGGTGCGGCGGTGATGTATGTGTTGAGAGTGATATCCAGCATGCTGCCCGCACCGTCAGCAGAGGCAAGGAAGTAGGCGGACTGGTAGATGTACTTGCCGTCGGCACCGGGTAATGCACTGAAACTGGTTATCTCAAAATCAGCATCCCCGTTAACGCCGCCGGTGTTGTCAGTCACCGTATTATCCAGCACATTGAACGTGTTGGGCACGTTGGTGTAGGCTGCCGTCAGTTTGGAGTAGCCCGTCATCTGGGTGTCGCTCTTGATGTTGACCTGCGCCACCGCACGCTTCATGACAACGGTGTGCGTCAGCGCTTCGTCGGCAGCCGCAACGGATGCCGTAGCACAGAATGCCTGACATTGGTCCTCGGCAGTAAGCGCTTTCTTCAAAGCCACAGCCTTGAGGTCGTCGGTATCGAAGAACTCGTTGTCACCGCCTGCATCGGGAATGTACTGCGCCCAGAACAGGCAGGTATAGGCCACGCCCAACGGAAGCGTCACGTTGAAAGTACCTGTCTCTACGGTCTGCGTATATGTGGGCAGAATGTTTCCGCCCGCATCGAGCACTTGCAGGATGTACTGCAACTTGTATCCTGTCACTGAGGGAGCTGGGGCACGCGTCTGCGCCTGCCCGTCCGTAGTCAACCGGAAGGTGAGGGTCTTCGTGCCGCCCACTTCCATCCCCGTACCCGGCTGCTGCTCGGAACAGGAGGCAATTAAGATTGCCATGAGGGCAATCAGACTCATTAATAGATTTCTTGTTTTCATAAAAGTTGTTTTTATAATTAGTAAATATTTAGTTCCTCGCATCTATGTTTATCTCTCCATCATAGTCTCCGTCGATACCTATATCTATGCCGCCACTACTGCTACCGCCACCACCTCCGCTACCGGCGGTGAGGAAACGGCCTGTGACGGTGGTGGTGTGCCCCCTCCGATAAGGTATCTCCAGACCGGAGCTACGGCTCAGCACAGCTTTCCCGACGCCTTTTTCCCGAACCTCCACCGTCACCGTCACTCCCGACCCCTGCTCGTCCGCCAGTATATAGTCTGCGGCAAGCTCGCACTCGGTCATATCTTCAGAGAGATTTATGCTGCGGGTATAGCTGAAGCCCGCTCCGGAATTGAGCGGTTGCCCCGTAACGGCATCCAAATGGGTGACGAGGAAGTACGCGTAGATGATGTTCACCTCGTATTCGCCCGCACCGGGACGGCCGTTGGCCTGCTGCTTGTTCAGGAACTCCTGCACATCGGTTGCAACGATGCGGTAGTGCGCCAGCGGACGTTTGACGGTTATCTGTATGCCGTCCCGCCACTCCTCGCCCGCAAGGTCTGCGGAGGCGTTGCCGAAAAAGGCCTCGCGCCGCAGGTAGTCTTCCTCATACGGAAGCGTGTGGGACACAGAACGGAAATTCTCCGTATTGTAGTATATATCGGGCAGCGATGCTCCCCGCGTATAGTCCGCCCATACGGTAAACCGATAGGGAACAGCCTTGAGTTTCAGGGGAACGGGAAGGGTGATCAGGGGTTGCGACCACTCTTCGGCACTCAATGCCGTTACCGTCCGCACCACTTCCGCACCGCTCCCGTCCGCCGGACGGGCTTCCACTGTGACGCGGGGCAGGCAGCCTTCGGGAAGGACGGCGTCACCGCCCTTGGTGATGGGAGGCAGGAGGATGAGTTCGCGTTCGGGCAGCAACTGCACCCGGAGCGTCACGTCCGCCGCCTGCCCGTCGTCGGGATACTGGTGGATGCACCCTGCAAGAAGCACAAGCATCACCCCAAGCGCGGACAAGGCGGACAGCGTGAACGCCGGAGCGCAGAGCCTTATGGTGAGAGTATATATGTGTATCAGTCGTTTTTTCATGGCTGCGGCAGTTTATAGATAAATGACACTCCCAAGCGGGTAAGTCCCCAGTAGCGGAGGGTGCGGGTATCGAGCCATGCGCCGTTGGGCACATTGCTGTACAGGCGGTAGCGGGTTTGGGCATAGCCTCCTCCGATGTTGAGCTCCATGCCCCATGACGGGCCGAAGGAGAACGCATAACCGTAACTCACGCCCGCCCCGAACAGGGGGCACTCGTTGTCCTGATAGCGCGCTGCGTTCCACTTCAGGTTGTAGCGGGCGGCATGGGCATGCACCCCGATGAAATGCCCCTTTCCCGCAGAGGAGAACCAATAGCGGAGTTCGGGCTGAAAGGCAATCACGCGCAAGGCATGCTCCGCGGTGATGTCCCACGAACTCCACATCAACGGCAGGTCCAGCGTAAAGCGCCTGCCCACCTGCACCTCATAGGCAAGGTTTACGGTGGTGGCGGCCCAAGCGGCAAGATTGGTTTTGAGGGCGGCATAGCGTGCGGGGCGCACTTGCTTTGCGTCCGGTGGGGAAACGGTCTCCGCTCCCTCCCGCAACTGCGGCTGCACAGTGGCCGAATGCAGGGGGAAGGAACGGACGGGGGGAAGCGAAGGATGCCGTTTGTCGGGCAACGGACGACGTGTCCGTATGACACATACCACTGCATTCCGCAGCGGCGGCAGGATGTTGTCTTTGATATAGCGGTATGCCAATCCGGCATTAAGGCGTTTCAGCAGTTGTTCGCGCCGGGCAAGGTCGCTCACTTGGTCGATAATCATCAGCACCTCTTCCCGCTCATTGAAGTCGGAAGCGCGCGCCACCGCTTCCCTCATCCCGTCCCAGTTCTCACCACCTGAAATGCAGGAGATGCGGGAACCGAGTTTCAGCATGGGATAACGTTCCGTAAGGTATTTGCTCATGGCCTGTGAACGACGGCGGGAGAGCTCAAGGTTGTAATCACTCTTACCTTCGGGTGAAGAATAAGCGTGGATATAAATGGAGTCGATGGACCATACATATACAGGGTCGGAGAAAAGACTGTCCAAAGCGGACAGGGCGTGGCGGTTGTCCATATACGCACTTTCAACCTCCGCTTTGTCGAAACGGAAATAGACTGTTTGGGAACAGGCCGGAGGAGATAAAGAATTCTCCTGTGCATGAACGGACCGGACATGAATTGTCCCCAAAAAGAAAACCAGCAGTGTCAGAACCGGTAATTTAAGCATATCATTTTGTTTGTTTGTAGGTTGTTACTCCGTAAGTAACAGTAAAAAACAAACAACCTATCTGTAAAGCGTTACAGGCTCCAACAAAAGATTTATAAATGATAATATGCCGGGGCAGGCATATAAAACAGTGTCTCCATTTTCAGATCCAAATATGGAGATGAGAACCGTATGCGTTCTCGTAGGCCGAAGAGGCGCGATATGTCGGTGTTTTAGCTTGTATGGAAAGAGAAAGACATCTTAAAACCTTTTTATTTTTAAATGATTATGTTTTGTATATTGTTTTTTATATAATTATTCATATCTTTGCTGCGGTTTTACTTCCGTTACTTACGGAGTAACAGACACATTACTGCTTATTCCACAGGGTCTTATTCCCGGACCAAATATAATCAATTATTATTCTGTTGGCTTTAGCGAGTTCATCCCCTTCAAAACTTTTCAGATAGGAACGGGTGACCTCCAGAGAGGAGTGTCCCAGTCCTTCGGAAATAATCTCTTCGGGCACTTGGCAATACTTGGCAAGCGTGGCCCATGTGTGGCGCGGGGTGTAGGAGCTTATCTTCAAGCCATGCAATCCGCAGAGCGAGGGAAGAAAAGAAAGGTAATAGTTCAGCCCACGCAGGTTGCTCCGGTATTGGTGGAAATCCTCCTCTCCGTCAGGGTTGCTGCCAAGCAGGTTGAGCAGGTAGGGAGAATGTTCGTCGTGGTTGCCATACCGTTCTATCAGAGCCATAGCTTCGGGAGTGACACGAATACAAAGTTCCGTACCCGTCTTACGCCGGCGGCAGGTGAGCAGGTTGCCGTTAAGGTCGCACTTGCGGAGGTGTGTAAGGTCCACGTAGGGCATCCCCTGCAAGAAAAGCATCAGCGAGAAGCAGTCGCGGGCCTTCTGCATGCGTGCCAGAAAATCATCCGAACCGGACGCACCGGACAGGCGGACAGCGGAAGCCTTGAGCGCTCCGGCAGACAAAGGCTGCTTGAGCAGCTTCTGCATCTGCAACGCCGTAACCGCCAGCTTACGTTCCGAAGCCACCCCGGTTTTCAGTCCGGCAAACAGGCGGAACTCTCCCCTCACCAAGTCGGCATCCACCGCACTGTTGTAGACCGCACGCAACGAGCGGAGGTAGGTGGAAATGGTGTTGTAACTGAGCTGCCGCTCCTCCATATAGGTCTGGAAGCGGCGCAACGAACGCTTGCTGAACGCGCCGAAATAAATGGAACCTCCGCCCACAAACTCCGTAAAGGAGCGCAAAGCGTACTTGTAGACATGGGCCGTAGCAAAACGGCCCTGCTCGCACAAATCTTTAATGACTTCATTCATGAAGTCGGTCAAACTTTTCTGTCTCATACTTCATTGTTTTAAAATCCATAATACAACATTTGATTACTTTAGGTACGAATTACCTTAATATATATATGACATCCGTAATTATCTAAACAGGTGTTCCGTCCGGTCGGGCATTTTGTCCAAACCCACCGAAACCAAATATCAAATGCAGAAAAACAGAAAAGCTCCGATAGACTGAAACAAAATGTTCTGCTAAGGGAAACGGAAAGAAAGAATTTATCTGTTCAGCCAGGGTTCGGGATTCAGTTTCTCCTTTTCCCGGCGCAACTGGAAGTGGAGTACAGTGCGTCCGCCGTCGGCTCCGTCGGAGAATACCTGCCCGATGGCCTGCTTGGTGGTGACTGTGTCGCCCTGCTTCACCAAAGCGGAAGAGAGGTTGCAATAAACGGAAATATATGCCCCATGGCGGATAAGGATATTGAACAACCCGTTCAGCTTGAATACGGCCGCCACCTTACCGTTGAAAATGGCGCGGGCCTGTGCTCCCGGCCTTCCTTGAATGTCGATGCCTTTATTGTCCAGCTTGACGTTGCGCAACCCTTCCACCGCATACTGCCCGTAATGGCTGGTTATGATGTAAGCCCCGCTGATGGGCATAGGCAGCTTACCTCGGTTATTGGCAAAATCGCCGGACAACTCGCGGTCGGCCTTGCTCATGGTATAAGTCTCCAAAGGAGCAGCCTTTGTTCTGGATGCACCGGAAGCCGTAGCCGACTTGTCCGTCTTCGCACCGTCCTTCTTGCGTGCGGCAGCTTCGCGACGGGCTTCCTCCGCCGCACGTTTGCGGGCTTTCTCTATCTCTTCAGCAATGAGGCGGTCGATGCGCGCATTGAGCTGATTGGCTTCGCGGCGTTTTTTGGCAATCTCGTTTTGCAAACCGCGCTGCTTCTTCTGCAAGCTGGTGACAAGCGTACGTTTCTCCTTCTCCTGCTTTTCCAGCTTCATCTTCTCGGATTCACGCTCCTTCAGCAGATCGGCTTTTGCAGCGCGTACCTGCCTGAGTTCCGCTTTCTTCTTATTGACCTGTTCCTGCTTTTTCAGTATCTCCTCACCCTGCAAACGCTGATAGGTGGCATACTCGCGCACATAGCGCAAGCGGCGATAAGTCTGCGCCAGACTTTGGGCAGAGAAAATAAACATCAGCTTCTCCTCAATGGAGCGGTTCTTATAAAGGTATTGGACAGAAGAGTCGTATTTCCTTTTCTTGTCCTTCAAATCACGCTGCAACTGCCCCAACTGACGCTCCAGCGATGACAGTTCGCGGTCTATCGCCTCCACATCCTTATTGATGGTGAGGATGTAGCGCTTACGCTCTTCTATCTGCCCCGTCAGGGCGGCAAGCCCATTCAACTGGCTGCTTACGGTCTTCTTTGTAGTTTTCAGAAGTGTCTCCGACTCGGTAATCTGCTTTTGCAAAGCACCGCGCTTGCTCTCCAGCTCCTTAATCAGCCTGTTGGACTGTGCAAGAAGCGGAAAAACCAGACAGAAACAACTTATAAAAATACAAAGCAAACGTCTCATAAGCTCATCAGCATTTCTAATATTTCACTTAACTCGACTTCCGTATATTTCGAAGACAACTCAGTGGGCGTCAGGGAAAACGGACCGTAGGAAAAGCCGGACAACTCCACCCTGCCTTTCTCCAAAGAAGGAATACCCAACTCCTTCCCTGTCAGCTCCCTCTTTCCTTTGGGCTTGGAAGCATCGAACAGGATCTTCTCCAAATGGGCAAAATCCGCCTTCTTCGGCAATACATCCTTCAGTTCCTTACGGGTAGCCCGCACATAGCGTTTGCCCATACGGTCCACCAGCAATATCCCTTCGGGCGTCACCTCCATGCGCGCCACTTCCGTACGTATGATAGGCATCAAGAACGAGAGCTGCATCCGCTCGCCGCTTATCAGCTTCATCGTGCCGTTTACGGTGAAAACAGCGTCTTTGGAAGGAATCGTCAACCGTACTTTAGAAGACAGGTAACGGGCGCTCTCAGGCAATTTGGACGTCTCCGCCTTACGGGAAGTCTTACACCCCGTCAGACAACAGAGGAAGAAAAGGAGAAAGAGCAGTATCTTACTATTGGATTTTACTTGTTTCATCGTCTTATCACTTTTTATTGGTCACCGACATATACGTCGTTACTTATCACCGATATACTTCTTTTGCCAAATCTTCTGCTTCAGGGTTTTGGACTTGCTGCCTATCTCCAATGCCTGCTTCCAGTATTCCAAAGCTTTGTCCACATCACCCGTCATATAATAGATGTCGCCACAGTGTTCCACAATTACGTCACTCTTGCCGCCGTCATTCTTCATGGCGTCGTCTATATACAGGCGGGCTTCGGCATAATTGCCTTTCTCGAACAGAATCCAAGCGTAGGTGTCCAGATAAGTGGCGTTATCGGGTTCGGCCTTCACCGTCTTATAGCTCATCTCCTCCGCTTTATCCAGATTGCGGCGCTCGACGGACAGGTAATAAGCGTAGTTGTTCAACGCACCGATATTGGAGGGGTTGTACACCAATGCCGAATCATAAGCGGCATAGGCTTCCGTATTCAAATCTTTCGTATGGTAGGCATCGCCCAAAATGGAATAGAAGTCCGAAACAACCTCTTTCTTGCTCTCGTCTGTGGTGTGCGACAACGCTTTCCGGCAGACCGCAATCACATCGTCGGTCCGTTCGGCCTGATTATAGGCAATGGCCAAATAGAAATAAAACTCCAGCATTTCAGGATTGGTCTCAACGCCGGCTTCGCACAGCTCGATGACATCACCGTAATTTTCTTTCTTGACAGCCTCACCCAACAACATCATACGGGCAGCCGTATTGGTGGGGTCGATTGCCAACACCCGGCGCAATACGGGCAATGCTTCCTTGTTCATCCCCTTGGAAAGGAGGTACTGGGCATACAACATCGGTATCCCGGCATCGTCCGGCTCTTGTTCCAGAATACGGTCGAAAAGGCTGATGACCCGCGTACTGTCCCTGCCGTCCTGCTCATTCTGCACCACAAACTGCCGCATTACATTCATCTTCGTTTCCGAAGGCACTTTCTTGTTGAGCAGCAATGTGTCCAACTGCCGCTGATAGAGCTCTTTCTGCCCGGTGGCTTCATAATAGGAGGCAAGCGAATACATAGCCATTGCGTTATCCGGCTCTGCATCCAATACCTTACGGTATATGCCGTATGCTTCGTCTTTCTTCCCGTTCTGCATATAGACATCACCCAGCACAACCTGATAGCGGGTGTCCATCGGATACTCCGCAACCAAGCTCTCTATCTCATGGAAAGCATTCTTATTGTCTTTCATTTGCAGGTAAATACGGAACTTCTCCATACTCAACTGCTCACTTTTGCCCATCTTCCCTTCAATCCGGTTCAGCGTGGCAATCACCTTATCGTATTGCTCCTGCCGATTGTAAATATCCAACAGGGCGTATAGAGGATCCAGCTTGTCGGTGAAACGTACAGACATATCTTCCAGCAACCGCACCGCCTTCTCCTTTTCATCCTGCTGCTGGTAGAGGTTCGCCAACCCTTGACTGTACCAGTAATTATCCGGATCATTTTCCACCGCCTTCTCCAACGCCGCCTGTCCCTGAGGCGCTTGTTTCAGGAACAGATAATATTGCGCCAGCTCATACAGAGCCGACGAAGCATTCGGATTGATTGTCAGGCAGTGCTGCAGCAAGTCGAAAGCCGCGTCATAATCTTTTTGTATCTTCAAGCGGGATGCTTCCAGAAAAAAATAATCGTACTTGCGCTGCTGCTCCGGAGTGAGTTCGGCCACAGGCTTTGCCGATAATGCCTTTGCCTGCTTACGGGACGTCCCGCAGGAAACAAGCAAGAAGCCTGCCACCAATAAAAATAGTCCTGTTTTCTTGTTCTTGAATATGCTCATTATCTATGTAAAATCAGATGGTATAAGTAAACTTCCGTTAATCACCAATCATTAATCACTTATAACTCATCACCAACTACACGCCCGTATGCCCAAAGCCGCCGGAACCGCGCTCCGTTTCGTCCAGCACATCCACTTCCTGCCATACGGCTTGCTCATGACGGGCTATTACCATTTGGGCTATCCGCTCTCCATCCTCAATCACAAATCTTTCCGAAGAAAGGTTCACGAGGATAATGCAAATCTCACCGCGATAGTCGGCGTCGATGGTACCCGGAGAGTTGAGCACCGAAATTCCTTTCTTGATGGCCAACCCGCTACGGGGACGGATCTGCGCCTCAAACCCTGCGGGCAAAGCAATATACAGGCCGGTAGGAACCAAGCAGCGCTGCAACGGTTCCAGCACCATCGGCTCGGAAAGATTGGCACGAATATCCATTCCGGCAGACAGCTCGGTGGCATACGCAGGCAACGGATGTTTTGACTTATTTATAATTTGGACAGTCATGGCGTTAATTACGGATTAATTAAGATTACTATTACAAAAAAGACCTGCTAAGTCTACTCTACAACAGGGCTTCTTTCATTATAGAGGGCGAAAATAGTGATTTTGAAGCAAAATAATGATACATTTGCAGTTAAATAATCTGTTATTAATGCGAATCAGGAGTCGGACCGGACTCATTACCGGAAAGAAATGAGCTATAACCCGACAAGTGGCTCACATCACCAATTAATATAATTATCGTCATGGACTGGAATACCCTCATATCTGCCAAGCGATTCGGCCTGGAAGAATTTCACAAAGAACGACACGAGAACCGTTCCGAATTTCAGCGGGATTACGACCGCCTTATCTTCTCCGCCCCTTTCCGGAGATTGCAGAACAAAACGCAAGTGTTCCCCCTGCCCGGAAGCATATTTGTCCACAACCGGCTGACACATAGTCTGGAGGTATCCTGTGTGGGCCGTTCGTTGGGCAATGATGTAGCCAAAGCCATCCTTGAGCGCCGTCCCGACCTGCAAAGCTCCTACCTGCCGGAAATCGGCTCTATCGTTTCCGCCGCCTGCCTCGCCCATGATCTGGGAAATCCACCCTTCGGCCACTCCGGCGAACGCGCCATCTCCACCTTCTTTTCGGAAGGAAAGGGCATGGCATTGAAAGAAAAACAGCCCAACGGAGAACAGCTGACCCCGGCGCAATGGGAAGACCTGACACACTTTGAAGGAAATGCAAATGCCTTCCGCCTGCTTACCCACCGGTTTGAAGGGCGTCGCAAAGGCGGCTTCGTCCTGACCTATTCCACACTTGCCAGCATCGTAAAATATCCCTTTTCATCGAGTTTGGCCGGAGAAAAGTCCAAGTTCGGATTCTTCACAACCGAAGAAAACAGCTTCCGGCGGATAGCCGAAGAACTGGGCATGAAGAAGCTGAACGACTCTCCGCTGAAGTATGCCCGCCACCCGCTCGTTTATCTGGTGGAGGCGGCAGATGATATCTGCTACCAGATGATGGACATTGAAGATGCGCATAAACTGAAAATCCTAACTACGCAGGAAACACAGGAACTGCTATTGTCCTACTTCCCCGACGAACGCAAGGCACACATACTCGACACTTTTAAGATTGTAAGCGACACCAACGAACAGATAGCCTATCTGCGCTCGTCTGTCATCGGACTGCTCATCGGCGAATGCACCCAAGCGTTCCTCAATAATGAAGCCCGGATTTTAGAAGGGGAATTTGAAGGCAGCCTCATCAAGCATATTTCGGAACGGCCTGCTGCTGCCTACAAGCACTGCTCCGAGGTCTCTTTCAAGAAAATCTACCGCTCACGCGACGTACTGGACATAGAACTTGCCGGTTTCCGCATCATCAGCACCCTGCTTGAACTGATGATTGACGCGGTATGCTCACCGGAAAAAACATATTCGCAGTTGCTCATCAACCGCGTATCCGGCCAATATAACATGAAAGCAACCGCGCTGTATGAAAGAATACAGGCGGTATTGGACTATATCTCAGGCATGACGGACGTCTTTGCGCTCGACCTCTACCGGAAAATCAACGGAAACAGTCTGCCGGCAGTATAAAATGCGGTTATCTGCTCGGAAAGAATATCTTATTCGCCCCGGAAGTCAGATTACATGCATCCGGCTCGTTCTCTATAAACGACTGTATATGCCGGATGCGCTTCTCTGCCAGAATCTCATCAACGGCGATTAAAATACCGGTTTCTTCCACATCACCGAAACCGTAATTAATAGCCGTACCAAACATACGCATGGTCGGGCTAAGGCTCATATATGCATTTACCAATGGCGGGATGTTATACCCCAATTTACGCACCTCACCATTAAGAATCTTGTAGTCTTCCTTAAATGTATCCTTACAGAACAAAGCTGCCAGTTCCTTCTCGTCAGCTTCCAATTGCAGCGGTTTCATCGGAGTAATCAGGCTGTCTTTGTCCGCAAAATGCTTCTTCAGGAAATAAAGGATCATGTCACGCCCTTTGCGTATATAGCTGGGATACATGGTGACCTTTCCGAAGAAATATTTCACATTGGGCATAACCACCGTTAACGCACCCAAGCCGTCCCACAGATTATCCAGCGCAAACAGGCCTTTGCTGTCGCGGCGGGTGGACTGATATTCGAGCGTTACGAACGAACGCCCCAACTCAATGGTAGTGGGAAGATATTCCTTCAGAAACTTATCGGAGAAGTTAAACATGTGTGCAGTAGCCAGAATCGGTGCACCATGCTCGTCGAAACGTACATCCGTACCGAGAATATAACGGTAACCGCCTAATATCTCCTCTGCTTCCGGATTCCAGACAATCAACTGCTTATAGGGATTGTCCATGATATCGTATTCATCAATATCCATCGACATGCCCGTTCCGCCACCGGCAGCCCGAAATGCAATTTCACGCAGACGCCCGATTTCTTTCATCGTATTGGGTGAATCCTGAGCAGTAATAATGTATATCTGATTATTACTCTTGTTCGTC
>OLWW01001078.1_pt1 | contig 12886 bp, 10 predicted proteins | sample 1673991 | NCBI WGS metagenome assembly OLWW01 (sample SAMEA103958136, study PRJEB25191) | human gut metagenome
GGCTATGCGACGGAAATCGTGCCCGGCGTGCCCAGCTTCTGTGCCGTTGCAGCCGAGCTCCAGCAGCCGCTGTGCGAAAAAGATGAGGCCCTCATCGTCATCCCCGGCAATCATAAGCACCGCCGGGACCTGCTGGCCCTGGACGGCAGCAAGGTCATCATGAAGCCGTCCGGGAAACTGGGCCCTATCCAGGACGAGCTGCGGGACTTGCAGCTCCTGGACAAGACGGCCATGATTGAGCGCTGCGGCCTGCCGGGAGAAACGGTTTATGAAAAAGCGGCCGACGCCAAAGATACGGGCTATTTCGCCGTCTTGCTGGTGAAATAATCCGGGCCGGAGTTATGAATTTGTCCGCACAGGAGGAATGAGAAGATGAAAACAATCATAGGCAATGTCATGCCAGAAGAAACGCGCATGGCGATCCTGGAAGATGGCCGTCTTCGCGATTTCGCCGTCGAACGCAATGACGACATGCACATCGTCAATCATATCTACAAGGGGACGATCCAGAACATCCTGCCGTCGCTGCAGGCCGCTTTCGTCAACATCGGCCGCCACAAGAATGCTTTCATCTATATGGGCGATATGTTCCCGCGGGCGGCGTCGAAAGAGGAAATCCAGCAGATGCACCTGTCCATAGGTCAGTCGGTCCTGGTCCAGGTCATCAAGGACGAACAGGGCATGAAAGGACCCAAAGTCACGACCAATGTCAGCCTGGCCGGCCGTTATGCCGTCCTCATGCCGACGGTCGATTATATCGGCGTCTCTAAAAAAATCCGCGACGAAGAAGAACGCAACCGCCTGCGCCGCATCGTGTCGGAAATCAAGCCTGCCGGCATGGGCCTCATCATCCGCACCGTCGCCAAAGGCGTGTCCCGGGAAGAACTCTTAGGCGACTTAAAGTATCTCCTGGGGACCTGGGACAGTATCTGCCAGCGCTATAAGCTGGCCCGCAAGCCGACTCTCTTATATCGCGAAGCCGACCTGGTCATGCGCATGATCCGCGACCATTTTACGGCCGACGTCAAGCAGGTCGTCGTCGACAGCCGCGAGGCTTATGAACGGATCTGCCAGGTCTTCCCGGATCCGGCCTGGCGCAGCCGCGTCCGCTTTTACGAAGGCGCCGCGCCTATTTTTGAACACTATGGCATCGAAGACAGCCTGAAAGGCCTCATGTCGCGCATCGTGCCCCTGCCGTCAGGGGGCAATCTGGTCATCGACCATACGGAAGCCCTGACGGTCATCGACGTCAACAGCAGCAAGTATACAGGCAACGGCTCGACCTTGCAGGATACGATTTTCCACGTCAACAAGGAAGCCGCCGTAGAAATCGCCCGCCAGCTGCGCCTGCGCGACATCGGCGGCATCATCATCATCGATTTCATCGACATGGCCCAGCCGACGAAACGCGACGAGATTTTGCAGATCCTAACCCGCGAGACGGCCCTGGATTGCACCAAGACCCGCGTCCTGGGCATGACGGCGCTGAATCTGGTGGAAATTACCCGCAAGAAGGCCCGCCAGAGCCTCTATCAGGTCCAGTTCAGCCCCTGCGATGTCTGCGGCGGTTCGGGCGTCCTCTATTCGCCGGAAACCGTGGCCATCCAGATTATCCGCCGCCTGCGCCACCTGGCCGGGAGCCATCATCTGCAGGGCGACGTCCTCATCGAGGCGCATCCCGATGTCCTGGCCCTGCTCAAGGATAAGAAGCGCAAAGCCGAATGGGAACGGGAACTGAAGCGGACCCTTTATTTTGAAGAATCGCACCACCCGAATCGGGAAGTCTTTTCCATCTTGTCCTATCAGCCCTGACAGCACCGTGGCTGGCAGGACAGGTGTCGTAGAAATGGCTTGTACTTCTGCCTGTCTTATACTATAATTAATACAAAGTATTACGGATAGCTATATATAGTAGACATAGGGAGAGGAGGCGGTTGTGATGCAGACAATCCGCTCGCGATTCCTGACTATCATCTGCGGCGTGTCGCTGACGCTGTCCATGGTCTTTGGCGCCCTCGCTGTCATTCTTGTCGATCACGATGAAACCATCATTGCCGCCAGGACGCTCAATGGTCAGGCAGCTCATGTCTATACGACGTTGAACCCCATTTTCATCCAGTCTGAAGATATCGTCCATTACATCGGCAACACGATCGAACACGAAGTCAAGGACCCGCAGGAACTGCGCGATAAAGCGTATCGGGACCGCTTGGAAGACAAGATCCGGCGGTCTTTTTATAATGCCATCAGCGGTATCGACGGCGTTCAGGGTTATTATCTCCACTACAATGAAGATATATCCGGTACGCCCGACGGCTTCTGGTATGCCCGCCGCAATTCGCGCTACGATTTTACGATTCAGCCGATTACGCCGGTCAAAGCCTATGGAGAAAAAGCCGTGAACCGGACGAACTGGTATTACCGGCCTTTGCGGACGAAACAGGCCCAATGGCTCGAACCGTATATCAATGGTAATAACGGCGTCCGTATGATTACCTATGTCATGCCTATCTTCGTCAAAGGCCAGTTCGTCGCCGTCGCCGGCGTCGACATCGATTTCAACGTGCTCTGCGACGTCGTCGGAGCCATGAAAGCCTATCAGGATGGCTATGGCTTTTTGTTCAAAGATGGGCAGACCGTCTATTTCCATCCCGATGGCAAAGGCATTGAGCCTGATTTTAATCCGGATTTTATGATTCTCCAAAACGGTGACCTGCTGCAGCGGTCGGCAACGGAACAAAAGCTGATCCATTACGAGTATAAAGGCATACCCATGGCCTTAGCCTTCACCACTTTTCGTAATGGTATGAAACTGGCCATTACAGCGCCGGCCGATGAAATCTACGCCGGCCGCCGGACGATGATCTTCCTGGTCCTGGCCATTACAATCGTCGTCGGCCTGGGTTCGACCATCCTAGCTGTGAAGGCGGCCGACCGCATCGTCCGTCCTTTGCAGGATATCAGCGCAGCTGCCCGCCGCCTGGGCCGCGGGGAATACGACCAGCATCTGACCTATACCGGTCACGATGAAATCGGCAGCCTGGCCAGCCACATGAACGATACGATGGAACGAATGCGAAACTACGTTGGCGCCATGCAGAAACAGGCCTATCAAGATGAACTGACGTCTGTGAAGAACGTTGCCGCTTACGATAAGAAGGTATACGACCTGAATCAGAAAATCTCCGCCGGCCAAGCTGCCTTTGCCGTAGTCATGGTCGATTTGAACCAGCTCAAGGAAGTCAACGACCGCTTTGGTCATGAAAAAGGGAACATCGCTTTGCAGACTTTGTGTCGGGCCGTCTGCCGCCTTTACAAGCACAGTCCGGTTTACCGCATCGGCGGCGACGAATTCGTCGTCATCCTCGAAGGCGAGGACTACGATAACCGGGACGCTTTGTTCCAAAAAGTCCAGGCTTTCGAACGCATCCGCGATTTGAAAGCCGCTCAGCCGTGGACGCAGCTCGCCGCTTCTATAGGCATGGCCGTCTACGACCAGACTTGCGATGCTGCGTACCAAGCCGTCTTCAACCGGGCCGACACGAAAATGTATGAACAGAAAAAGCACTTGGCTCCACGGTCGTAAAGGCGGAAAACCGTGTCCTTTCCTGCTGGGTCTGTGTTACCATAAAAGAGAAGACTGGCAGACAGGAGGAGGGGGAATGTTATGGATGCAGATAAAGAGACAGTACGGCAGTTTTTACAGACTTACCCTAAAAAGACGCTGGACCTCGACGTATTGCAGGACGCTTTTGCTTCCTGGGATTACAGCCGTTTCCGGCCTGCTGTAGCGGCGCTCTTAGCCGATGGCAGCCTGATAGCGGTCCGTTCGGCCGGCGTCGATTTCAGCGGCTTGCCGCGGCGGCTGAAACGGGTACCGGCTAAGCTCTTTTCGTCGGTGACGACCATCCAGACTGAAGCCATTCAACTGGCCTTGTCGGAAAAACTCGATTTTTCTTTTTACTATGAACGGCCTTTGACAGCTTGGCAGGCTGATTTGCCGTATATCAGGAAACTGAGTGCCTGGCTTTCGCAGGGACCGGCTTCGCTCCAGCAGCGGTCGTGGGATATTTTCACCGATGAGAAATACCTCCTGGAAGAGGGGGCAGGCTTATTGAAGCGCTTGGGATTGACGACGGCTGATTTGAACATCTGTGACCAGCCAGCCCCACTCATGATGGCGGTCCAACCGCAGCTATCCGCAAACAGCAGGCCGCCCAGGGCGAAGCGAGGAAGCTGGCCGCACTGCATCAACGATTGGATGTGAAGAACGAACGCCTCCTCTTTGCGGCCGATGATGTGCCTGAAGGTCTCGTTGAAGGGCTGGAAACGATTAAAACGGCAAACGGCCTGGCCCAGGCTGTCACGCCCATCCTGGAACTTTCCGTTTCTGAAGAAGAACGGCAGAGCCATTGTGCTCATCTGGAACACATGCTAAACCACATGATCCTCCATTTGCAGGATGTCTGCACCGGCTTAGGGGAGCTGGCGGCCAAAACGCGCATCAAAATCGGAGAGACGACGAAGGATATTTTCCAGATACAAGTGCCGCCCTGGCAGGATGCGGCAGCCCGTACGTCAATCCGCGATTATCTCAATGCCTTGACGGCCGAGCTGGACCGGGCCGACGAGGGGGAAGAGCCGGAAGTAAAATCCCGGGCCATCCTGGAAAAAAAGATGCGGACCCAGCCAATGCTGCGCTGTATTTTCGGCAATCAGACCATCAAAGTCCGTTGCCGCAAGGCGACGAGTGGCAATACTTTCTCAGAACGGCCTTTTTCCTGGGAAGAATCGAATAAATGGTCTGGCGGTGAAATGTGGAGCAAGAACATGGCCCTTTTCCTGGGTTGCCTGAATTATTTGTCGGAAAAGCGCTGCCACCTGCGCCGGGCTAAATACAATACGCGTGTCGTCATCGCCGACAATCCTTTTGGCAAGGCGTCGAGCGACCACGTCCTCAGTCCGGTCTTCTTCATCGCCAAGCAGCTGGGCTTCCAGATTCTCGCCTTGACGGCCCATCAGGAGGGCAGTTTCATCCGCAAGTATTTCCCTGTCGTCTACAGCTGCCGCTTCGCCGAAATGGCCAACAAGAAGGGGAAAGTCCTGGTACCGGATAAGGAAATCAAGACGGCCTTTTTTGAAGAACACCATCCCGAAAGCCTGGCCCGCCTCGACGAATACGAACAATTGGGCCTTTTCTGAGGAGGCCAGGGCGGCGAAGGGGAAAGATGTACAAAAACGATAAAATGTGATACTATTTGTAGGGGCTGGAACATGGTGATTTGCGCCGTCATGTGGAGCCCCTTTTTTCTTAATGTTTGAAGTTTGACGTTTGAAGTCTGAGGTGATGCTTTTAAATTTTCACCTTCGTACATCAAACATCAAACTTTCAACATCAAACTTTTAAGGAGGTCTTTCCTTTGCGTATTGTTGTCGTAGGGGCTGGCAAACTGGGGTACAGTATTGCCGAGCTGTTATCGAATGAACAATTCGACGTTGTCGTCGTCGACCATAATGAAGAACGGCTGGAAGTCGTTAAGAATAATCTCGATGTGTTGACGGTCCTGGCCAACGGGGCCAGCCCGATCACCATGAATGACCCGGACATCCGCGGTGCCGATATCCTCGTCGCCTGCACGGCCGTCGATGAAGTGAATATGGTGGCCTGCATCATGGCCAAGAAGCACGGCATCAAATATACGGCAGCCCGTATCCGGGACATGCAGTTCCTGTCGGAAGCCAAGGATTATCTCAAGCAGAATTTCGACATCGACCTCATGCTCAACCCGGAAATGATTACGGCCCGCGAAATCAACCGCATCCTCATGACGCCGGCAGCGCTCAACGTCGAAGATTTCGCCAATGGCAAGGTGCGGCTCTTTGAAACCAAGGTCCGCCGCCATTCGCCGCTCATCAACATTCCCTTTAAAGACATGAACATGCCGCCGTCTATCCTGGCAGGCATGATTTTCCGCGACCACCGCATGATCATCCCTCACGGCGATGACTGCCTGTTCCCGCGGGACAATGCCTACTTCATCGGCGATCCCAAGGCCATCGAGAAATTCAGCAAGAACTTCGTTCCCAGCGATACGAAAATGGTCGAACGGGTCATCATCATCGGTGCCGGCCGGACCGGCCGCTTTCTGGCGCCCATGCTCGATAAGGAAGGCATCAAGGTCAAGATTTTCGATAAAGACCGCGAACGCTGCCGTCAGGCGGCCGAGCTCCTGGACAATGGCCTGGCTATCTACGGCGACGGTACGGATATCGACCTGTTGGAACAGGAAGGCATCGCCGATGCAGACGTCGTCATCTGCCTGACCGATGACGACCGGCTGAACCTCATGCTGGCCCTCATCGCCAAACACCTGGGCGCCAAGAAGACCATCGTCCGCGTATCGCGCATCGAATACAGCGACCTCATGGAAAAAGTCGGCGTCGACATCGTCTTGTCGACGCGCCTCTTGTCGGCCAGTGAAGTCCTGGCCTTTGCCCGCCGCGGCGGCGTCGTCTCTGTTTCCCTCCTGGAAGGGGCCAAGGCCGAAGCGGTGGAAGTCATCGTACAGGACGGGGCTCCCGTAGCCGGTAAACGCCTCATGGATGTCCGCCTGCCCAAGGAATGTCTGGTCTGCGCCTATGTCCGCGACGGCGAAGCCTATATCCCCAATGGCCAGTCTGTCCTCATGGCCGGGGACCGGATCATCCTCTTCATCCAGACCGAGTACTCCAAGAAGGTCATGAAGTACTTCAAAGGCAGGGAATAATCATGAACCGCAGTATCGTCTTTTATCTCGTCAGCCGCCTGGCCCTGATCAATGGCCTGGCCCTGGTCATTCCCATGCTGGCTGCCTGGTGGTGGGGCGAAGCGGGGCTCCGCTATTTTGCTCCGGCCCTGGCGGCTGCCTTGATGGTGGCGGCGTTCTGCCAGTACCGCGGCCGCCATCACAAGCGCCACCTGGGACCGGGCGAAGGGGCCTGGTACATGGTATCGGCCTGGGTCCTCTTGGGACTCCTGGGCATGATTCCCTATGTCATGGCCGGTATCTTTGCGTCGCCCGTCGATGCCTTCTTTGAAAGTGTGTCGGCTTTTACGACGACGGGGACGTCGTGCCTGGCTGATGGCGGGGCAGCCCTGCCGCAGTCCCTCTTGTTATGGCACAGCCTCATGGAATGGCTCGGCGGCCTCAATTTCATCCTCATGCTGGTTTCGGTCATGCCCCAGGTCAGCGGCTGTTTCGGCCTGACCCTGTCGGTTCACCAGAGCGTGGCCTTCAGTCCCATGGTCGCCCGCATGCAGGAAGCGGCCCGCCAGGCCGGACGCATCTACCTGGCCATTACAGCCTTTTCCATGCTCCTGTACTGGCTGGCCGGCCTGCCTTTGGGAATGGCCATTAACCAGGGGTTCATGACCATGTCGACCAGCGGCGGCGATGCCCTCTTCGATTTTTCCCGCTATGACAGCCTGGCCCTGGAAGCCGTCGGTGCCGTCTCCATGCTCCTGGCCAGCGGTAATTTCCTGCTCTACTGGAAGGGCTGGGAACGGCGCGATTTCAAGGGACTCTTCAAGGATGCGGAGCTGCAGGTCTTCCTGGCGGTCCTGGTGGCCGCAGGGCTCGTCGTGTCTTTCCATTTATGGCGTTTCGGCGTCTATGACGGCTGGGACAACCTGCGCTACGGCTTTTTCCAGGTCCTGTCCTTCAGCAGCACCAGCGGGTTTGCCTCGGCATCGTATCAGGACTGGCCGGAATTTGATAAATACGTCCTCTTCGCATTGGCCTTTGTCGGCGGCTGTATCGGTTCGGCTACGGGCGGCCTCCGGGTCATGCGCTTCATGGTCCTCTTTAAGATGGCGGCTCAGGAAATGCGCCGGACCCTGCATCCGCATATGGTCATTTCCCTGAAGGTCGACGGCGTCCCTGTCGACATGAAGATCATCAGCCGCGTCCTCAGTTATTTTTTCCTGTTCATGGCGACGTTTTTTGTTTCCATGCTGATCATCTCTTTGTCCGGCGTCACGCCCATGCAGGCTATGGGCATGGCCGTCGGCTGCCTGTCCAGTGTCGGTTCGACGATGGACCTCTTTGGCGTAGCCGATGTCTCTGTCTTGCCGGCATGGACTAAGATTTATTGCAGTTTCCTCATGATTTTAGGACGCGTCGAAATCTTTTCCTTCCTCGTCGTCATCCAGACCGCATTCGGGTATCTGCGGCGGCGCTGGTAGGAGGTGCATCATGAATATACGGATTATTTTATTCGTCTTGGGGAAATTGGCCCAGGCCTGCGGCCTGGCTCTGATGATTCCCTTTGTTGTCGCCCTTTTTTATGGGGAAAGCAGCCTCATGGCGTTCCTGGTGGCCATCGTCATCAGTCTCTTCCTGGGGCGCCTGTTCATGGGACAGGGCCATCGGCCGACCGACAGCCTGACTGTCCGCGAAGGCGTGGCCATTACGGCCCTGGGCTGGATCATGATTACCTTGCTGGGGATGATTCCCTATGCCGCCGGCGGCTATTTGTCCGTCCTGGACAGCATCTTTGAATGTATTTCCGGCCTGTCCGGCACGGGGGCGACGGTCATCGACGACATCGAAGGCCTGCCGGCCAGCCTGGTCCTCTGGCGGGCCCTGACCCACTGGTTCGGCGGCTTGGGCATCATCGTCATCTTCATCGCCGTCTTTCCGCAGTTCGGCAAGGGCATCGTCCACATGTTCAACGCCGAAAGCACGGGTCCCCGGTCGGATCGGACCTTGCCGCGCATCAAGGAAATGGCCAAGGCCCTGTTCACGGTGTATGTCGCCTTTACGATTGTTTCGACGCTTGTCTTCATGCTCTGCGGCATGCCGTTCCTCATCGCCGCCGACCATGCCTTCGCGACCATCGCGACGGGCGGCTTTTCGCCGTATAATGACAGTGTGGCCCATTTCCACAGCCCCGTTATTGAACTGTGTCTTTCTTTCTTCATGCTCATTAGCAGTGCCAACTTCGGCATGTACGTCGCCGCCTGGCAGAAGGGCTTTAAAGTCATCCTGGACGACACGGAATTTCGCGTCTATCTGGCCATCGTCGCCGTGGCGACGGCGGCGATGAGCCTCGACCTCGTCTTAGCCCAGCAATGGGATGGCGTCGAAGCCCTGCGCCAGGCCTTTTTCCAGTCCGTGTCCATTTCGTCGTCGACGGGGTTTGTCTCCAACGACTTCGACCAGTGGCCGGTCTTCTCGAAGTTCATCCTCCTGGTCTTGATGTTCGTCGGCGGCTGCGCCGGTTCGACGACAGGCGGCCTGAAGGTCACGCGTATCATGCTGCTGGTCAAGACCCTTGCTGCCATCATCCGTCAGAAGATGCATCCCAACCTGGTCCTGCACATCCGTTCCAATGGCGAAGAATTCTCGATGGACCTCATTTACGGCGTGGCCAGATTCTTCTTCGTCTATACCATGCTCGGCGTCCTCTGGACGTTCATCCTGGTCTTTGACGGCGTGGCCATCTTCGATGCCATCGGCCTCAGCGTATCGACGATGGGCAGCTGCGGACCGGGCTTCGGCCAGTTCGGAGCGACCGCGACTTGTTCGGCCCTGCCGCCGCTCAGCAAGGTCGCCCTCTGCTTTTCCATGCTCATGGGCCGGCTGGAAGCCTTTCCGGTCCTAGCCATCCTCATGCCGTCTTTCTGGCGCCACCGCAACAGCTGGTAATTGGGGGGAATCCCTTGCATGAGGCTATCCTTTTGCCGTATAATAAAGACAATATTATCGTTACTTTATCTTTTATCAAAGGGGGAATTACCTATGAGTTTTTGGGAACAAATGGCGAAGACCATCGATGCAGGCGAAGAAAAAAAGAAGAAGGAAGAGCTCTATCAGAAGACCTTCCATGAATTAGCGGAAAAACTCAGTGAAATCCGCAACAAAGAAACGCAGGACGAAGCGGAAGATTAAGGAATCCTTAAATTTTCCGATTTTCCATTAGAGAACGATTAATTTTTGTCAGACCGTCTCCTTTCCATGCTATGCTAGCTATGGAAAGGAGATTTTTTTATGGACGTAAACAAGTTATTGCAAGACGCCCTGGCCGCCGGGGCCAGTGACATCCACATCGAACCCATGGACGACGCCGTCCGCATCCGCTGGCGCCGGGACGGCGTCCTCTGTCAGGCCGGGTGTCTCCACAAAAGCAGCCTGGAGAAACTGGTGAGCCGCATCAAAGTCCTGGCCGGCCTGGATATTGCCAACCGCCGCCTGCCCCAGGACGGGCGCATCGTCTGGAAGGATGGGAATCGCCGCCTGGACCTGCGGGTCAGTACACTGCCGACGGTACGCGGCGAAAAGGTCGTCATCCGTATCCTCGACGGCCAGCGCATCCCCCTGGACCTTTCGGCCCTGGGCATGGATGACCAGGCCCGGCGCTGCCTGGAAAGACTCATCCGCTGCCGCCAGGGGCTCATCGTCATCTGCGGCCCGACGGGCAGCGGCAAGACGACGACCCTCTACGCGGCCCTCCATGAGATCCAGGATGATTCCGTCAGTATTGCGACCTTGGAAGACCCGGTGGAAATCCTCATGGAAGGCGTTTCCCAAAGCCAGGTCCAGGCCAAAGGGGGCATGATGTTCCAGGACGGCCTGCGGGCCTTGCTGCGCCAGGACCCGGATATCCTCGTCGTCGGCGAAATCCGTGACAGCGAGACGGCGCGCATTGCCGTGCGGGCCGCTTTGACGGGACACGTCATCTTCAGCACCCTCCATGCGCCGAGTGCCGTTGAAGCTGTAATCCGCCTGACCGATATGGGCATCGCCCCGTATCTGGCAGCTGATGCCCTGGCGGGCGTCGTATCGCAGCGCCTGATCCGGCGGAAAACCAAAGCAGGGACTTATGAAGGCCGCTTCTGTCTGTGTGAAGTCGTGCCGGCCGGCCGTCATCTCCGCACGGCCATCCGCAGCCGTGCCGGCGTCGCTGCCCTGACCGAAGCGGCCCGGAACGATGGGGCTGTCCTCCTGACCGATGTCATCGCCCGGGTCCTGGCGGCCGGCTGGACCGATGAACAAGAGATACACCGCGTCTGTGAAGGTGGTGAGGCCCGATGGACGTAACGGCACTGATGGAAAAGGCCATCGGTCAGCAGGCGGCGGACCTTCACTTGCAGACGGGGCGGCCGCCCATGCTTCGCCTGGCCCAGGGCCTCTGTTCCTTTCCCGGTCCGCCGTTGTCCGAAGACGACGTGCGCTGCCTGCTGCACGCTGTCGGCTGGACCCGGGACGAAGTGGGGGATGGCGCCTTTTCCTGGCGCCGGTCCCTGCGCTGCCGCCTCCATGTCTGCCGGGAATACGCCGGCCTCCACGCGACGATCCGCTTCCTCTATCCCCTGGCGTCCCTGCCGCCGGATGGCGACGGTCCCCTGCTGGAGCGCCTCAGCCGGCTGACACAGGGTCTGGTCCTGGTCTGCGGTCCCACGGGCAGCGGCAAGACGACGGCCTTGTGGCGCATCTTGCAGGCCATCAATGAACGGCGGCCGTGCCACATCATCACCTTGGAAGACCCTATCGAATACGTCGAAAAGGGCAAGGCCGCCTTGATTACGCAGCGCGAACTGGGAACGCATTTCCCGGACTTTGCCGAAGGCATCCGCCAGGCCCTGCGCCAGGACCCGGACGTCATCCTCATCGGTGAGATGCGCGACCGGCCGGCCATGGATGCGGCCCTGATGGCCGCTGAAACGGGGCACTTCGTCTTGTCGACGCTGCACACGCCGTCCGCGGCCCAGGCCGTGAGCCGCATTGCCGGGGCTTACAGCGGCGATGCCCGGCAGGAAGTCCGCTACCGCCTGGCCATGGTACTGCAGGCCGTATTGGCCCAGCGCCGGCTGGAAGGGCAGGGGCAGGTCGAAATCGTCCGGGAGGTCCTCGTGCGTACGCCGGCCGTAGTCCAGCTCATCCGCAGCGGCAAAGAATATCAGCTGCCGACGGTCATGCAGACCGGTGCCGCTGCCGGTATGCGGACGATGGACCAGGCCCTGCGCCGCTGCCGGGCCGGAGGGGCCTTATGAGGGGCCGGACCGCGCGGCTGCCCGTGACCTTGCTGGCCTTTTTCTTTCGCCAGCTGGCAACCCTCGTCGGCAGCGGCATCCCGCTGGTCCAGGCCTGGCAGCTGCTGATGGCTGACATGCCGGGCCGCTATCGCCGTCCGCTCCATCTGGCGGCCTTGCAGATGGAGCAGGGCGTCTGTCCGTCCCAGGCCATGGACCAGTGCCGGGCCTTCCCCAAGTTGGCCTGCCGCCTCATCCGGGCCGGCGAGCAGACAGGGAACCTCGAAGGACTCTGCCGTGTCCTGGCCGATTTCTATGAAACCAAGGGGAAGGAGCGGCGCCTCCTCGTCCAGGCCCTGGCCTATCCGGCCTTCCTGCTGGTCTGCCTGATCCTGCTGACGGCAGGGGCGTGCCTTTTCATCATCCCTATCTTTACGGATATGATGGACCAGATGGCCGTCCCCCTGCCAAAAGGGACGCAGTATCTGCTGGCCGCCATGGGCGCCTTGCGCCATTACGGCATCTATGGCCTGGCCGGGCTCACCGTCGGCCTCCTCGTCCTGCGCTGGGCCTGGCAGCAGGCCAAATGGCGGCTGGAACTGGAACGGCAATTTTTCCGCCTGCCCTGGCTCCAGACCTGGGTCCTCGTCTGGGCCTGGCAGCGGTTCAGCCAGATCCTGGCCGTCCAGCTGGCCGGCGGCATCCCCTTGTTGGACAGTCTGCCCGAAGCCGCTGCCGTCGTGCCGTCGCGCCTTTTCCGGCAGTATATCCTGCAAGCCCGGCTGCTGCTGGAACGGGGCTGTGCCTTCAGCCAGGCCGTCCACGCCGGCCGTTTCGGCACGCCTTATGTCGAAACCATGCTGGCCGTCGGGG